>Ga0209653_1002581_pt1 | contig 13104 bp, 7 predicted proteins | sample SaaInl6LU_22_DNA_FD_184644 | JGI IMG/M metagenome (GOLD analysis project Ga0209653, IMG submission 184644) | Marine microbial communities from expanding oxygen minimum zones in the Saanich Inlet - ESP_116LU_22_DNA (SPAdes) (version 2) | ecosystem: Environmental > Aquatic > Marine > Intertidal... | reverse complement strand
GTCAGCATTTGGTAGCGTGTACGCAGGATTCACCCCTGCCATAATCACTCCTTTTACTTTTCCGCTATTAAGATCGTTTACTAATTGGTTTATTTGAACTGCATCGCCTTGCCGAAGTGACGTATTATGCCTAACGTCCATTGCTTCAGAACCTAATAGTTCGTTGATTGCCAAAGCAGCGCGTTGAGCATCTTCATTTTGTAAGCCGGTAACCACAACAGCCCCTTTGCCAGCAGCCTTCAAGGCACTAGCAATCTCAGAAACTTTTGCGTTTAGTGCTTTTGAAAGCGATGTCGGATAAGACGTATTGGTCAATGCGCCGTAAAGAGCTGCCAACACAAACTGTTGTTCGGTTGCAGTTGTAGGTATTCGTAAATCTGCATTGGCACCAGACAAGGTCATATTAGACTCAAACTGATAGTGCTTGGACATCTTTGCCTTACCTTTTTTTCCTTTAGGTACACGTGTTAAGGCATATCCAGTATCATAGCCACCACCTTGCCAGTCGCCTAGAAAGTCTGCATCAACAGAAACAATACAGCTCGCCTTGCTAAAATCGTAGCTGGGTAGCGCGCGTTTTCCGTATGCTTTTTCAAATGCATTAAGTGCCGCAGTTTCCGATAGCGCATCATATACCTGATGACTTACATTAGAAAACTTGGCTTGAAAATCTTTGATGATTTGATTTGTCGTTGGGCTGGCTAAGGAAGGCGTAATTAGCGCTACTTCTTCACCCTTTTCAGCTAGCGTCATAAGCTGCTGGGCAACATTTGCCTCAAGTGTATTCCAGCTTATATCAACTCCAGCTTGTGTAGGTCCTTGCACACGCATACTGTCATAAAGCGACAACACAGAAGCTTGTACTCGTGCATTTGCAACATTATTTACAGGTGCATCAGGGTTGTTTTCTACTTTGATCGGGCGCCCTTCACGCGTTTTGATAAGTATGCTGGCTGTGTCAAAACCATCAATCATTGTAGTAGCGTAATAGTTGGCTATGCCAGGGATGATTTGTTCTGGCTGTACTACATAAGGAATAGAGGTGTTGATTGGGCCCTCACATGCGGCTAGAGTAGCTGCGGCTGTACTAAAGCCCATATATTTTAGGAAGTCACGGCGAGATGTGTCGCTTTCAGGCAATTCAGTATTGCCCAAAAGGTCTTCGGGAAGTTTTTGAACAAACTCTTTTTGAGCTAAATCCTCCGCCAAAGTTGACTGATCATTTAACTCTACTTCGCTTTTCCAGTATTTTTTTTGATTGGGCATAAATTAATTCTTAATAATGACACTTTCCACACTCCAATCCGCCCATTTGGGCAGCGGTTAGTTTATCTACTCCGTATTTTTTTGACAATTCCTCATGGATCTTGGTATAATAACCGTTGTCTTTCACATTTACGTTTGTCTCACGGTGACAGTTGATACACCATCCCATTGTAAGTGGTGAATGCTGATACAAAATTTCCATTTCTTCAACAGGTCCGTGACATTTCTGGCATTCAATACCCGCAACAGAAACGTGCTGCGCATGGTTGAAATATACAAAGTCGGGTAGGTTGTGAATACGTACCCACTTCACAGGCTCCGTTTCGCCTGTATAGCTTTGTGTTGACTCGTCCCAACCGACAGCCTTGTAAAGCTTCTTGATTTCGTTGGTATAAAATTCTTTGGTGTATCCTTTTTCTAAATCTTCCTCTCCGTTGTATTCGGCAATGTTCATGTGACAGTTCATACATACATTGAGGGATGGAATACCAGAATGCTTGGAAACACGTGCAGAAGAGTGGCAATACTTACACTCAATTTGGTTATCTCCAGCATGAATTTTGTGAGAATAGTGAATCGGCTGTATGGGCATATACCCTTGGTCGATACCTACTTGCATCAGATAGCTGTATCCAACATAGGCACTTGAAAGCAACAAGAATATAACCGTAACAAATACCAAGAATGGGTTTTGCGCATAGGCTTTCCATAGTGGTGTGCGTTTTCTTTTTTCTTTCTTAATAAGTTCAACCCCGTTAGCCGATGCGATTTTATTTAGTGTTTTGTTGACCAAAAATAACATGGTTACCAAGGCAGCCAAAACCAACATCAGTACCGCTAAAATCAAGTCGTTGGTAAAGTCACCCCCTGACTCAGCAGGAGCCGCAACAGTCATGGCAGCAGCAGCTGGCGCGGGAGGCGTATAGTCGGTGTATGCTAAAATATTATCCATGTCCTCGTTAGAAAGTTGTGGAAACGAGGTCATAACAGAACCATTGTACTCTTCATAAATGGCAACCGCTTGGGCATCGCCAGACTTTACCATGGCAGTCGAATTCTTAATCCAACTGTACAGCCATTCTTTGTCATACTTGGCAGATACGCCTGCTAGGGCAGGGCCCACAGCGCGTTTCTTGAGTTTGTGACAAGCAGCACAATTGGCGTTGAATAAGGATTTTCCTTTTTGGATGTCAGGCTCTTGGGCATTTACAGCGAAGCTGAAGCAGAGCGTTAGAAGCAGTAATGGAAGGTGAGCTAGAAAGCTGTCCTTGAACATACGAGGTTAGTTGTTGGTTAATTCACACTTTTATGAATCTGTCAGCAAAATTACGACACAGCCCCCATTTTAAAAACTAGATAGCTATCAAAGTTTTAATTTATATTTTGTCTAAATAATGTGTTATGTTATTGTAAATCAATAATATACAAAAATAATGTTTAGCATCTTTTTAACAAAAAAAAATTTAAATAATGGTGTATTTTTGCCTGTAATGAAATTCAACATGCGCCCACAAACATTCTGTTTTATTTTTTGTGTTTTGATAAACTGCACCTACTTAATGGGACAGCAAGCACAAACGCAATTACATGCACCACAGAAATTAGACAGCTTACTTCAGAAAAAAATAGCCTTAGACCGTTTGAATGCAGCCAAGAAGCAATTTACCATTCAAGTATTTTATGGCAATTTTGAGGAAACTACTGCAGAGTTATTAAGGTTTGAAACCTTATTTCCAAACATGATTGCACAGCTGATTCACGAAACACCCAACTACAAAATACGCGTTGGGAATTTTGCCACTGAGCGGGAAGCCTTGGCAGAATTAGAAAAAGTAAAACGGAGATTTCGCTCAGCTTTTGTACTAAAGCCTTAAGTTATTTAAGCGTTTTTTTGATGGCTACTTCTTCGTAGCACTCCACAACATCGCCTTCCTTGATGTCGTTATATCCTTTGATTTGAAGTCCACAATCGTAGCCTTTGGTAACCTCTTTCACATCGTCTTTAAAACGCTTGAGAGATTCCAGTTCGCCCGTGAAAACAACAACCCCTTCACGAATAATACGAATACCTGAGTTGCGGATAATTTTACCGTCTGTAACCATACAACCAGCAATGGTACCCACCTTAGATATTTTAAAGGTTTCTCTAATTTCAGCATTACCCCTAATCTCTTCTTTGAACTCGGGTGAAAGCATGCCTTCCATAGCATCTTTAAGATCATTGATGGCGTCGTAAATAATAGAGTAGCTTCGAATATCGATTTCCTCTTTCTCGGCCAATTGACGTGCAGTTCCCATAGGTCGTACATTAAAGCCAATAACAATTGCATCGGAAGCTGAAGCCAACAATACATCTGATTCAGTTATGGCACCAACGCCTTTGTGGATAATGTTAACTTGGATTTCTTCGTTAGAAAGTTTTTGGAACGAATCTGTTAGGGCTTCAACAGAACCATCCACGTCTCCTTTCAGGATAATGTTCAATTCTTTAAAGTCACCCAGTGCAATACGTCTTCCAATTTCATCCAGCGTAATGTGGCGTTGCGTTCTTACCGACTGCTCGCGTACCAATTGGGTGCGTTTTGCGGCAATTTGCTTGGCTTCTCTTTCGTCGCCAAAAATATTAAAGCGGTCACCCGCTTGTGGTGCCCCGTCAAGTCCTAAAATGGAAACGGGCGTAGACGGACCAGCTTTTTTAATTTCCTTGCCATGCTCGTTCTGCATCGCTTTTACTTTACCGCTGTGACGTCCAGCTAAAATATAATCTCCAATACTTAATGTGCCAGATTGTACCAATATGGTAGAGATATATCCTCTCCCCTTGTCTAAAAATGCTTCAACTACAGAACCTTGAGCAGCCTTGTCTGGGTTTGCTTTTAGCTCCAATAACTCTGCTTCTAACAATACTTTTTCTAAAAGCTCTTCAACGCCTTGGCCTGTCTTGGCAGAGATGTCTTGGGATTGAATTTTTCCACCCCAATCTTCGACCAATAAATTCATTCCGGCTAAGCTTTCCTTGATTTTGTCAGGGTTGGCCGTTGGCAAGTCCATTTTGTTAATGGCAAACACTATGGGCACCGAAGCCGCTTGTGCGTGGCTTATGGCCTCTTTGGTTTGTGGTTTAATATCGTCATCGGCAGCCACTACAATAATAACCAAGTCGGTTACTTGTGTTCCACGTGCTCGCATGGCAGTAAAGGCCTCGTGACCAGGTGTATCTAAAAAGGTAATGGTTTGTCCGTTTTTCACTTTCACACTATACGCACCAATGTGCTGCGTGATACCACCAGACTCTCCTTGAATTACATTCGCATTTCGCACATAATCTAAGAGAGATGTTTTTCCGTGATCAACGTGTCCCATAACCGTAACTATAGGCGCGCGGTGTTTTAGGTCTTCGAGTTTGTCTTCGACTACTTCAACGGCTTCTTCAATATCAGCCGTTACAAATTCCACTTCAAAACCAAACTCTTCGGCAACAACCGAAAGTGTTTCTGCGTCCAAGCGCTGGTTCATGGTAACCATGATACCTAGCGACATACAAGCGGAGATAATTTGTGTGGAACTGATATCCATCATGGTTGCCACCTCTCCAACAGTTACAAATTCTGTAACCTTAAGGATTTTGCTTTCCGCTTCTTGTAATGCTTCTACTTCCTCCGATTTTTGACGGTGGGAGTCTCTCTTTTCACGACGGTACTTGGCACCTTTTGACTTGGAAGTCTTTCCTTGTAGCTTTTCGAGCGTTTCGCGAATTTGTTTTTGAATTTCTTCCTCTGTAGGCTCTTCCTTGGTTACCGCTGGGCGCTGTTGTCTATTTCCTTGATTGTTGGGCTTGCGGTTTCCAGGACCTGTGTCTTTAGTAATACGTTTTCTGCGGCGCTTGTTGTTATCGCTATCAGCAGACTTCTTTGGTGTAGGTTTTTTGAATTTTGATAAGTCGATTTTCTCACCAGCCGATTTTAAACCACTTAACTTTTTGTATTGGGTTTCAATCTTTCCGGAATTTTCAGCCGTTGGTTCTGCGGGCGTTGCTGCTTTAACAGGCGTTGCTGCACTTGCAGGCGCTTCCTTTTTAGCTTCAACAGTAGATTTATCTGCTTCAGCAGGGGTGTCTACTGCGGTAGGTTTACCTGCCTCGGTGGATTTACCTGCCTCAGTAGGTTTACCTACCTCGGTAGGTTTGTCTGCTATAGCAGATGCTGCGTCCTCTTTGGATACAACAGCTTCTTTTGGTGCTGGTGCTGTTTCTTTTGGCGCTGCTGCTTTGGGAGCTGCAGCAGGCTTTGGCTTCGGGTTTAAGTCAATTTTACCTACGGATTTTAAGCCGCTCAAATTTGCTTGTGCCTTGACTACGTTTGTTGGCTTAGAAAGCTGAGGTGTAGGCACTTCTTCTTTTTGTGCCTGTTCGCGAATGGCTTCTTTTTCTTTGCGTTTCTCTTCGAATACTTCGTGAGAAGCTTCCTTTTTGGAGCGATCCGTTTGGAATGCATCTAAAAGAAGTTCATACTCCTGCTGCGAAATTTTGGCTGTTGGGCGCGCTTCCACTGAAAATCCTTTTTCGGATAGGTGGTCCACTGCACGATCCAACGAAATGTTTAGCTCGCGGAGTACTTTGTTAATTCGAATTGTTTTTAAATCTGCCATATAATCTTTTGCGCAATCAAAAATAAAAAATTGCTTGGTTTGGTTATTCGTTAGAGAATTCTGCGCTTAATATTTTTCGCACATCTGAAATGGTTTCTTCTTCTAAATCGGTACGTTTTATCAAATCTTCGATGTCCTCTTCTAATACACTTTTGGCGGTATCTAATCCTGCCTTTTTGAATTCCGCTATAATCCAAGCTTCAATTTCATCAGAAAACTCAGTTAACTCAACGTCTTCTTCCATGCCCTCGCGGTACACGTCAATTTCATAGCCCGTTAGTTGCCCGGCAAGGCGGATATTAAATCCTCCACGTCCGATGGCTTTGGACACTTCGCTTGGATCCATCATCACCTCAACACGCTTGGTCTCTTCGTCTATTTTGACCGAAGTGACTTTGGCTGGGCTTAGAGATCTTGTAATCAGAAGTTGGGTGTTGTTGGTGTAGTTTATTACATCAATATTTTCATTCCCCAATTCACGTACGATGCCGTGGATACGAGAACCTTTCATTCCCACACAAGCCCCAACTGGATCGATGCGGTCGTCATAGGAGTCAACAGCTACTTTGGCTTTTTCTCCAGGTACACGTACGGCCTTTTTGATGGTAATCAAGCCATCAAATACCTCAGGAATCTCTTGTTCGAATAATTTTTCCAAGAATCTTGGCGCAGTACGCGACATGATAATACTTGGCTTGGTTCCTTTAAGTTCTACACTTTCAATAATCCCGCGAACGTTGTCTCCTTTTCTGTAAAAATCAGATGGGATTTGTCGGTCTTTAGGCAGAATGATTTCGTTTCCTTCATCGTCAAGCAGGATCACTACGCGGTTGCGTATGTGGTGTACCTCCGCTGTGTAGATTTCACCAACAAGGTCAATGAATTGCTTGTAGATGATGGTGTTGTCGTGTTCGTGAATACGTGCCACCAAGTTTTGACGTAGTGCCAAAACAGAACGTCTGCCTAGGTCGGCTAGTTTTACTTCTTCCGAAACATCTTCACCCACTTCAAAATCGGGTTCAATTTTTTGTGCTTCTGAAAGTTCAATTTCCTCATTGGGATCTTCTACTTCGCCGTTTTCCACAACAATGCGGTTACGCCATATTTCCAAATCCCCTTTGTCTGGGTTGATAATAATATCAAAATTGTCATCTGTTCCGTATTTCTTTTTCAAGGTATTACGAAACACTTCTTCTAGGATTGACATTAAAGTTACTCGGTCGATAAACTTTTCGTCTTTAAACTCCGAAAACGACTCTATAAGGGCGAGATTTTCCATATTACTTGTTAAATTGAATTTGAACGATTGCTTTTTTAATTTCGGCATAGGACACTTTCGCGTCCTTAGTTACCGTGTGTTTTCCTTTGCCAACGGGTTTTGGTTCACGTGCTTTCCACTGCAGCGCAATCATTTGATCGTCTGTAGCTGTTAGGGTTCCCTTTAGCTCTTCATCGCTATTGGTGATGATTTTTAAAATACGGCCCAGGTGTTTTTTGTACTGACGCGGTTGCATAAGCGGTGCGGCAGCACCAGCGGAACCTACTTCTAGTGAAAAATCGTGCTCTTCTCTATCAAGGTTGTGCTCAATATGACGGCTCACTTGCATGCACTGCTCAAGGGTTACCCCTGAGTCGCCATCAAGTACAACACGGATGTGCGAAGCTAGGTCGATGCTTATGTCCACCAAAAATAAAGTGGGCTGCTCGGCCAAGGCTTCGTTGAGTAATTCGTGTACGCGTTTATTAAAATCCATAAAATAAAAAAGAGGACAATGTCCCCTACCACTATCCCGTTAAACGATGCAAATATAGGAATAAAATTGGATTTCTAACTATTATAATCTTGGGCTCTGAGTTCTAAGGTTGTTATAAATATTGAAAATCAAATGATTGAAGTCAAAACCATATGAAAACTAGTTTTTATGGTGTGGATTTCCATTTTGATTTAGTCCCTAAAACCGCAAAGACAATAAGGATGCCCTGAAGTGGCACCATCAGCCTGGCGTTGTTGACAGGTCCAGAAAGCAAGACATAAAACAACAATAGTAAAACCATATAATAGCGTCTAGTGTCTAGCTTATTTGTAACAACACATTTTAAGGCAAAAAATAACTTAAACACATTTGCAATGGCAGTCGGTATCAACAAAATATATATAGGCATATCCGTGTTTAAACAGACTAGACAGCGGTTTATTCCCGTTTAAGATTTCAAGAAAACCTTGTTTCCCGTCTTCCTCCTCAAAAAAAGTCATAAGATCAAACCTGCCTGGGTCAAACATTCCCCTAATTCCTCCCAAAACATGATAAATACCATATTGTATAGGGGCGCTTCTTAACTCCTGAAAAGCAATATCTTTCAAATATTTGTTTTGGGCTTTGGGAGTCATTTCAAAATAAACGCTGTCGTAGATGGCTTCCCGCCAAGCATCTGCCACTTCTGGAGATTGTATGGCCGATTTGAAATAGTATAGATTGTAATTTATCAGATTGATATTCTCTATGGACGAAAAGTATTGATACCCTGATATTTTTTTGTTGTAATTTAGATACAATTGCAATGTAAGTAAGGGTACAAACAACCAAAAACTAAAGCGTTTTATTTTTAAAAAATAAATGCCAAAAAACAGGCTTTGTGAAAGCCAGTAAAACAGTAATTATTTGAACGAAAATGAAGTTTTTCTTGCTGAATTCCTTTCTAGTTAGCAAGTAGAAGAGCGTGTTTAAAAGTAAAAATGCCAGCCACTCCGACATAAACAACTGGGTGTAAATAACAATTGATGGTATTAAGGCAAAGAATAAGACAAATGATTTACTTGGAACAAGCCCGTAGTCTTTTATAATTCTAAACAGGAAAATGAATGAAAAAAAGCCCTGCTAAAGACTGAATAAATAAAACAAAAATAGGCTGCAAATAAGTTGTGAGTGCTAAAAAAAGTGGATACACAAATGGTCTTTTGGAAAATATGGTGTAAGAGCCGCTTTCCTCAAAAAAAACAAGGTTTTGCATTTTTTGAGCCACCTCCAAATATTCATAGGAGTCTACTAGATAAAAGTTCCCAGACAACACCCTAAACACAAATAGCAAAAGATATAACAGCGCAACAAACAGAAGGGCAAGCTTTTCATTTTGAGAATCAAACTGAAAGAAGTTGTTAATCTTTTTTCTCATGATAATCATCTTCGGTATTAACGGCCCAGATATTTTCTTTGTCCTTGTTGTTGGATATAATATTTTTAACGGCTTGCATAGCTGTTAACATGGAGTGGTCTTGGTTGTTATAACGATGCATTCCATTTCGGCCAATCAAAAACAAGTTGGCAAAAGAATTAACAAAGGACTTAACGGTATCGAACTGTGCGTAGGTGCCATAATACGCTGGATACGCTTTTGGCACCCTGATAACCCTACTGTCTTGCACACTACTTTCGGCTGTTGTAAAGCCCAGGTCAATAAGCTCTTGATGCGCCATAGCAACAATGTCGACATCGTCTGTATTCCATATTTCATCCGATGTATTGCAAAAATATTCTAGGCCAACCCATGTTTTACTGGAATCATTTACCAAATGTGGGCTCCAATTATTGAAAATTTGTATTCTTCCTACCTGAACATTGCTTTCTTGAACATAGATCCAATTATCCTCGAGATCAAAATTAATCTTATCAAACAGGAGTCCCACCGTAATAAAGTCTCTGTATTCGAGGCCTTCCGAAACCCGCATCACTTCTTTCGGCACCTCAAATTGTAAAGAGCGTATGAGGTGCTTAACTGGTGTGGTAGAAAAAAGATAATCGCAGGATATGGTTTTTTCTTCACCTGTTTTGGTGTCGACAACCAATACACTTTTTATGTTACTATCACTGTCTACATCAATACTGGTTACTTTATTGTTTTGCATTAAAACCCCGCCATTTTCAGCAATTTCATTAGCCACCAATTCCCACATTTGACCAGGACCATATTTGGGATAAAGGAAATATTCTATCAATGATGTTTCTGTGTTTTTTTGAGAAATCGACTTACGCCCAAAGCGGAACTTTTTAGCAATTGCAGTTGCAATTGTTTTTGTAATCGAAAGGCCTTTTATTCGCTGTCTTCCCCATTCAGCACTGATATCGGTACATGGAACACCCCATACTTTTTCAGTATAGCTTTTAAAAAAATACAGATACAGTCTTTTTCCAAATCGATTGATTAGAAAATCTTCCAAAGAATTTTCTTGTTTTATTGGGAAAAAAACGGATTTGAGGTAGCTAAAACCGATGAAAAAAACTTCTATAAAACCAAGCTTTCTTAACGTTTGAAAATTGAGTGAAATAGGGTAGTCAAAAAAGGCTTTATTACTTAAAATCCTAGATTTACGCTTTCTAACCAACATAACCCTGTCTGGGTCTTGTTGCTTTTCATTTGGTCCATCAACATCAATTGTGTGACGCTGGTTTTGATACGTAATTTCAATTTTATCGTCTTCGCTTGAAATAGGCATGATGTTTTGCCACCAATCCATTACTATATCAGACTTAGAAAAAAACCTGTGCCCTCCAATGTCAATTCGATTCCCATTTTGGTTCTCTGTTCTTGAAATACCACCCCAATAGGGTGTCATTTCAACAACAATTGGCTCAATATTGGTGCGTTTGCAAAGTTCATACGCAGCCGTAAGTCCTGCTGGACCTCCTCCGATAATTACTGCGTTTTTTTTAGCCAAAGAGGTTGATTTAGTATCATTAAGAACTAACAATTAAACAAAACTAATAAAACTATTTGCTTTGAGGGCTATTATAAATTTTGAATCATAAAAAAAGCCCACTCATATTTTGAGTGGGCTTTGTTGGCCTACTAGGGATCGAACCTAGACTCTTCTGAACCAAAATCAGATGTGTTGCCAGTTACACCATAGGCCAATATATCAAGCTTCATTTAAAGTAGAAGCTACACTTCTGCCGGGAAAAGTCTGATTTTGAATCAGACCTGCCTGCCGGCAGGCAGGTGTGTTGCCAGTTACACCATAGACCAATATATCAAGCTTCATTTAAAAAATTTGAAGCGAACTTTTCCATTATGCTATGTGCAAACGGATGGCAAAAATAGCACAAAGTTTTTGTTGTGCCAATAGTTTAAAAAAATCTTGTGTCAAGTTTTAGCAGATATTGTACTTTAGTGCTCTTTACGAGACCTATGAATTTTACCAAAAGAAATACTTTAACAGGTTGGTTTGTATTTTTTATTGCCTTTACTACCTACTACCTAACGGTTGAACCCACAGCAAGTTACTGGGACTGTAGTGAATATATTGCTACATCGGCAAAGCTTCAGGTTGGACACCCGCCTGGCGCACCCCTTTTCCAGATGATGGGTGCCTTTTTCTCCTCATTTGCCAGTGGGCCCGAAAGCATAGCGTTCTGGGTAAATATGATGTCGGTAATGGCCAGTGCCTTTACCATTCTTTTTATGTTTTGGTCGCTTACACGCATCATTACACGATTTATTATTAAAGACGAAAAGCCAAAAGGATCAAATGAAATATTGGTGCTGGGCGCAGCGGCAGTTGGCGCATTGAGCTATGCGTTTTCAGACTCGTTTTGGTTTAATGCCGTTGAAGCAGAAGTATATGCCATGGCCATGTTTATCACTTCTGTCATGTTTTGGCTTGGCCTAAGGTGGGAAGCAGTAATGCATACACCTCGTGGCGATCGCTGGCTGGTATTGATTGCATTTCTCATTGGGCTTTCTTTTGGCGTGCACTTTATGGGGCTACTTACTGTACCTGCCATTGGCATGTTGTACTATTTTCGAAACTATACCTTTTCTTGGAAGTCTTTTGTAATCGCCAATGTGGTTTCTGTTGCCGTATTGCTGTTTGTTTTCAAACTCCTGCTGCCGCTAACGCTCGCCTATTTTGGAAATGCTGAGGTTTTCTTTGTCAATTCATTTGGATTGCCGTTTAATTCAGGAACCATCATTGCTGGTTTATCCATCATTGCTTTTTTCATTTGGGGCTTGCGCTTCACCCAGCAAAAGAAATGGGTTCAACTCAACACAGGACTTTGGTGTATTGCCTTTATACTCATCGGTTTTTCTTCATGGATTATGCTGCCCATTCGCGCCAACGCAAATACCGTTATTAACGAAAACGCACCGGCCGATGCGCGTGCATTATTGGCCTATTACAACCTAGAGCAATATCCCGAAACCCATTTGTTCTATGGCCCTATGTATACGGATATGTATGCAGGGCAAAATGAGAATGATCCCTACAGAGACGACAAGCCCAAATACGAAAAAGACCTAAAGAAAGGGCGGTATGAAATCGTCAATGCTTGGAAAGATGCGCGCATCAATGCCAATAATAAACATACAGGATTGCTTCCCCGGATGTGGAGCTCCGGAAATGCGGTAAACTACATCACTTATTACGGCGCACCTGATTTTGACATCAAGCCCGAATACCGAAATCAAGAAAAGCTTATTGATTTAATAAATGACTTTATTTCAAGAGTTAACAACAATGAAGTTGATGCCCAAGGATATCACGAGTTTTTACAGCGCTTTGGCTCCTATATTGACATTGAAAAACCTTCTTTAGTAGACAACCTAACTTATCTGTTTGACTTCCAAATAAATTATATGTATTTCCGCTATTTTATGTGGAATTTTGCCGGCAAACAAAATGACGAAAAAGGGGAACTCGACCCGTTTAATGGCAATTGGATCAGCGGCATATCATGGCTGGACAGCATCAGGCTAGGGCCACAAAACAACCTCTACCAAGATGCAAAAAACAACAAAGGCCGCAATACCTACTTTATGCTGCCCTTGTTCTTAGGCTTACTGGGCGCTTTATTTTTATACCAACAAGACAAAAAACAATTTTGGGTGCTGCTGGTGTTTTTCCTCTTCACGGGCTTGGCACTAAAAGTATATCTCAACGAACGTGTTTTTGAACCGCGCGAACGTGACTACGCACTTGTTGGTTCTTTTTATGTGTTTGCCATGTGCATTGGAATTGGCGTAGTAGCCCTTGGCGACAGCCTTAAAAAAGTGCTTTCAGCCCGTGTGGCGGCTCCTTTGAGTGTTGTCCTTTGTTTGTTGGCAGTACCTGTGCTTATGGGCTCTCAAAATTGGGACGACCACGACCGCTCAAACCGATATACGGCACAATCAACTGCAAAAGCCTATTTAGATTCT
>Ga0209653_1002570_pt1 | contig 13132 bp, 7 predicted proteins | sample SaaInl6LU_22_DNA_FD_184644 | JGI IMG/M metagenome (GOLD analysis project Ga0209653, IMG submission 184644) | Marine microbial communities from expanding oxygen minimum zones in the Saanich Inlet - ESP_116LU_22_DNA (SPAdes) (version 2) | ecosystem: Environmental > Aquatic > Marine > Intertidal... | reverse complement strand
CAAATAGTCTGTAATCTGTAATTGGACCACCAAAAGATACATTCTTGGCAACTTCAAGATTGCTTCCAGATTTTATACTTCCAATATCAGTTGTTATAATATTGCCATTAACGTATAATTTGTTAATGCTATCAGGAAGATAATCAATTCCTAATCCAATATTGCTATCAACTTTAAGATTACTATTAAATAATACATTTCCTCCTGTAATTTGAAGACGATTATTTGTAGAAGATGTTCCTATGCCTAAATTTTTACCTATAAAGAAATCACTATTAAATTTAACATCACCATCAACAATTAATCTATAATTATTATCAACCAATCCAATACCAACATTACTATTAAATAATGCATTTCCTCCTGTTACTTCAAGTCTATTGACAGTAGAATCAGTACCTATTCCGACATTATTTCCAATAAAGACATTACTTGTAAACTTACTGTCACCATCGTTAACAAATAATCTGTAATCTGTAATTGGACCACCAAAAGATACATTTTTGGCTACTTCAAGATTGCTTCCAGATTTTATACTTCCAATATCAGTTGTTATAATATTGCCATTAACATATAATTTGTTAATGCTATCAGGAAGATAGTCAATTCCAATTCCTACGTTGCTACCAACTTTAAGATTGCTATTAAATAATACATCTCCTCCTGTTACTTCAAGTCTATTTTCAGTAGCATCAGAACCTATTCCAACATTATTTCCAATAAATACATTACTTGTAAACTTACTGTCACCATCGTTAACAAATAGTCTGTAATCTGTAATTGGACCACCAAAAGATACATTCTTGGCAACTTCAAGATTGCTTCCAGATTTTATACTTCCAATATCAGTTGTTATAATATTGCCATTAACGTATAATTTGTTAATACTATCAGGAAGATAATCAATTCCAATTCCTACGTTGCTACCAACTTTAAGATTGCTATTAAATAATACTTCACCACCTGTTACTTCAAGTCTGTTAATAGTAGAAGTAGTTCCAATCCCAACATTATTGTCAATAAATAGATTACTACAAATTTTAGCATCTCCATAACTGACATTTAATCTATAGTTATTATCAACTGTTCCAATACCAATATTACTATTAAATAATGAGCTTCCGCCTGTTACTTCTAATTTATGATTTGTTATTATACCATCATCTAAATCACCAATACTTATACTTCTATCAACAAATAAATTATTGTTAAATTTAACATCATCTTTTACATGTAAATTAAATTCTGTTTCATTATCTATACCAATACCAACATTACCATTATTAAAAACTGTGACAACAATATTATTACTAGTATCAATATTGTTATATAATTCTAATATACTTTCAGTTCCATTTTGATATATTGTAAGACCAGGACCATCAATAGCTTCTGTATAAACTACTAAATTTTCTGTTTTATATTGAACAGTTGTTAATTCAACAGTATCACCATAAACAATTAAATTAGACGAATATATAGTATCAGAAATACGAACACTACCACGAACATCTAGATCAAATGTTTCATCAGCAACTTTATTTATTCCAATTTTCCCATTTTTTCTTATATTAAAAATAGGTTTATCATCTTCGTTAATAGATACTATATCAATATGTTCGTTATGATGATTAATATTTAAAGTAGTTGCATAATTACTATTATTAATATCTATAAAATTTGAACTATAAATAGGAGTATTAATACTTGTAAAACCACTATCACCACCATCAATAACTAAATTTGGCGAAATAACATTTTCATCTGAATTAATAGTTCCATTAACATCTAATGCATAATTACCAACAGCTTTATTAATACTGATAATACCTTCTTTTTGTATATTTAATCTTGTATATTTATTAATAGTATCATTATCATAAACTGTAAAAATATTATAATTATCATTAAAATCATTTTGAAGATTATTAATTACAAATCCTTTAACTCCTGTAGGTGCAAATTCCATATTACATGATTGAAGACGATAATTACAAGCACGTATGTCTTGATAATATAATATATTTGAAGTGTTAAAATTGTTAATAATATTTACAAGATCATTTCCAAGTTTGTCATATATTTTATTTTGTATATATATATTTTCAGTATTAATAGAATTTTTAAAGTTTGCATCGCCGTATTTTGATAGTTTAAAAATATTATTTTCTTCGTTGTCAGAAAAAATATTAATTTTAAAATCTCCATCATGACTGTATATTTTGTGTATGTTATCTTTTGGAACAATACCAGCATCAGAGAAATCAATAATATTATCTAAAACTATATGAGGTTCATATCGCAAGTAATTAATACCAATATAATATTTATTATCATCTGGAACATATACTTTATAATTATCAAAAATATTAATTTTACAAGGAAATGTAATTCCAAATTCTGTAAAATCATCATTAATACTATATTTACTAATAGTTGCATTACTTGTAATATTAGAGGTAAGTAGACTATTTACAACATCAAGACCATCAGGTCGTTCATTAAGGAAATCAACATTTTTATAAATATTAATATTAGAAACATTATTAATAAGAGAAATATCAGATGATATAGAAATACTGTTATTATCATCGATAATTTTAATAGGGGCGTTGATATTTGTGTTTAAATATACATTATTATCTCTTAAAATTTCAAATTTAGCATTATTTATAATATTTTTAGAATAATAATGTATAATATTACTTGTATTCGTATTTATATAAATATTTTTATAGATACCATCATCTCCGATAATATTTTTAGTATTTGTAACAAAAACATTAGACGCATCACATAAATTAGAATTGTATAAATATATATTAGCTAAATTATCAACATTAATATCTATATTATTGTCTAAATCACTATTAATTAAAAATTTTGTGTTAAATAAATTATAATATTGTTCATAATTACTATTAATATACAAGGGTCCTAAGTAGTTATTATTATAATTATAATTTATATTATAATTGCTATTAAATATAGTACTTTCAAAACGTTCAGCATTATCAGTATCTAATGACAAACTTTCAATTTTTTGATAATTAATTTTAAGATCTTCTGGAATATATATAGTATTTTCAGTATTTGATGATATTAAAATTGGATTAATCTCATAAAAAATATCATTATTAATAATAATATTATCAGATTCTTTATTTGTAATAGTATTAGATGATATTAATTTTAATGATATATCAGAAGTTTCATAAGGTGTTGTAAAATTATATTTTATTTTATAATTAACAAAATTATCAAATACAATATTTCTAGTAGCAATAAAATTAGGACTATTTTTATAATTATCAATAATAATTTTGTTATTATTATCTATAGAAGGTATATTTTGAGGATCAATCTTATATTTTAGACCAAAATAATAAGTATTATTTTCTTTATAAATATCATTAGGAATAAAATAAAGATGCTTATTTACAATAGTAATATCATCAGTATTATTTTCTAATCTTATTTCATTATAATTATTTGTAATTTGAGTACATGGTTCATTAACAATACCATTAACATCAATAGTTGTAACTGGTGTTTGTTTATTAAAACCAACTCTTGCACCTTCTCTTATTTCACCATTTTCATCAATACCACTAATTGTAAAAACACTAGTAATATTTTCAGGATTATAAGTATTATTAGAAGAAACAGCTGCATTTATAGTAAAATTATTATTATCATCGCCTCCATTTATAATATAATAAACACTTTTAACTCCATTTTTTTTATGTAAGTTTATCATAGGTGATTTTTCATGAGATGTAATAAGAAGACTATATTTAGAATCATCTTCAATATGAACACATACATCTTCTACTGTTGAAACACCTGAAACAACATCATATGCCGGATATTTACTTCCTCCTAGATGAGTATAACATGATGAAGAACTATTTATTTGTTTATGATAAAAGGAAATAAATGGAACAAATGTATTATCGTATACTTTATTATAAGAACCAATATTTAAAATTGTATTATTTTCATAACCACAAACATTAAATTGAACCATATTTTTAATATCACCATTATTGTTATTGGTAATATCATATGTTCCTAATTCAATAGAAGCTGTAGCATTTTTTTCAATACCATTTGCTGCAAATCTTGTAATTGGTGCATTTATATTTTTTTGATATACAATTAAAGGTGTTTTAATATTTGGTTGTTCTTGTAGATTGTTAGCATAATTTAAAAACCAACTGTCTGTATAACCAATTAGTGTAGTTTTATTTGGTATAATAGTAATTTTTTCAGCATTAATAATTATATCATTTTTGTCAGTATTATTAGTAATTGTTCCATCATTTTGATAATTATCTGTAACAGATGGTATTTGATTAATAAAATTTGTAATAGCGTTAGAAGAATATTGTATACCATTTATTTTATATGTATAATTGCAATTATTTGTATCAATAATGTTTATATTTCCATAAACTTCTAAATCTCCATAAATAGACATAGCTGCATTTTTATTATATTGATAAATTGTTTCTTTAGCATTAATATCTATATGATACGATTTATCACTATTATTATAATACATTATCATGCCTTTTTTATTATTTATATCAGGTGTAATAGAATTGTCGGTATATCCAAATTGGAGTGGTCCTACTAAAATTTCATTATTTGTTCCGACAACATCAAGATGATGTTTATACATATACCATTTAAAATTATTTTTATCAGTTCCTGGTAAAGATTCAAAATCACATATATCAATACCACTATATGAGGCATCATTAAAAAATCCACCACCCTTTTTTCCTCTATAAAACCTTAATATTGAATTATTATTATTGGTAACAGCCATATTTCTTACTTGTAGAGGAACAACAGAAGACTCATTTAACCAACCAATAGAAACATTCTTATTTGTATAAATACCTGATGCATCTGGTTTATTTTTAAGACTTTCAATAGAAACATTATTTTCATAATAAAGAGAAGCATTAATACTACCATTTACGTTAAATGTTTTTAAATTAGGATTATTATTAATATTAAATTCAAGATAATTAACACAATAGGTAGTGACATCTTTGTCATATAAATTATATATTTTACTATTATTTGCAATATTATAGCTGAAATTATTTGATTTATATATAGAAGTATTATTTTTTCTAATATACATATCGTTTGCTATAATTGTTCCATTAACATCCAATTCATATAATGGGCGTATAGTATTAATGCCAACTTTTTTATTTTGATTTATTGCAAGTGTAATATTATCATCCAAGTTTCTACTACTTCTATTAGCAATATCTATACCCGGCATAAAATAAATATTATTATATCTGGAAGCAGTTTTATTAGTATTTATGATAAGACTATTATCTCTATCAATACTTCTAGGGTCATTATCAATATAATTTATAAGATGACCAATATATGCTGATGATGTTTCGTCTTCATCAGTATTATCGTGTAAAGCTAATTCAAATTTTTCACTTTCTCTTTTAATAATATTAAGTTGTTCAGACATACTATCGCCTGATTGAATACCTACGCCTAATTTTTCAGGAATTATAAGATTTGAACCTGAAAAATCAATAACACCTTGTGTAGCAAAGAAAAGAATACTATTTTCTGTATTAGGTGTATTAGTAATATTACACGTTGAAAGTATTGAAGGATCTAAATAGATAGGTTTAATATCTAAAATATTAATTCTTTTGTCATTAATAAACAAATTATTAGCATCAGTAAGATGTAATTCGTTATTAATAGTAAGTTTACTATTAATATCTAAATTTGCAGATGCTAAAAATATAGCACTTTCATTAAAAGTAGCATTATTTATAGTAATATTACAAGTAGAAATATTTTTAGAATATAAACTTTCATCATTTACAATATTTCCTACTTGTAAATTATTATTAATCTTAACATTATTAAAAAATTCATAATAATCACCATAAAAAATACCTTCTCTAATTTGAGTAGCATCTAATGAATATCCTGATGCTCTAATGTATAAATCGTCTAAATGTTTATAAGAATTTGTAAAATAATCATATAGAAGTAGATTTTCAATAGCTGCTATTCCTTTTACTTCTATTTTTGCATATTCTGATATATTATAATTAATAATTGAATTTTGTGTTCTTCTATATTTTGTAAAATCGTAAAAACTAGTTGATGTTGTTCCTATACCTATATTTTTACGACCATCTATTGTCATAGAAGGTATTAATAATGGATTATTATTATAATCAGGAAATGCTTCACCAGATTCATATAATTTATTAATATCTGATGATTTTTTCCCTACATGAAATTCTAAAGGCATGTTTTCTGTTGTTGTAATTATTGATGGTGAAATATAGTTACCACCGACAATTCCCATTCGCATTTTACCTCCATTAATTTCTGTTAGATCTTCAGAAGTAGAAGAATTTCTAATAGAAACTTGAATATTTTCAATAGTATTATTGGGTGTTTCAACAATATTCAATATATGTTTATTATTTGCTGTAACAGAATCACCACCTAATGTTAAATATGATGGTAAATAAATATTATCAACTTTTGATACAGTAGAACCATCTGTTCCTACAATATTAGTTGTATATGAACTTCTATATAAAATATCCTGTCTATCATTAATTGTTTTAATAAGATTTGTAAGAGTTTCAGCGTTTAAATTTTCACCAAGTGTAATATTATCAAATTGTAACCCTTTTGCAATAATATTACCTGAGCATACAATATTGTTATCTACATATAAACCAGCATTGTATAAATTATTATTAATATTAAATTTGCTTCTACTTGTATTAATAGCAACCCCTTGATTATTAACAATCATATTGTATCGTCTATCAAGACTATTTGTAGAAGAACTTTCTCTTTCACCAACAACCAAATATTCATCATATTTTAAATCTAAGTTATAAAGATTAGAATATGATGAAAACCCTATTCCTAGTGAATTAACTTCAAGTGTTGTTGGAATAAATGGGCTATTATTAATACTCATATTACTCTATAATATAACAAATAATACTTATTATAATAATATAAGAATATCTTTATATTATATTTATTTTTGGTTATAAAAATATATAAAAAATGATTAATGTTTATAATATAATTTATAATAATGAAGAAGATTGATAATATTCACAATAAAACAAAAGAAATTGACCTTGAAAACGCACCATATAATAATAAAAATGTAATATTAACTGAAAATAATTTATTAGAAATATTTAAAAAAAATGGTTTAGAAAATATTAAATTTAAAAATATTAATCTATATCGTGTTGCTTTTGTTCACAAATCATATTGTACTATGAAGAATCATGATTTTGAAAAAAGTAATATTAATTGTCCTACCGATTGTTTACCACTACAGGATATGTCTTATGAAAGACTTGAATTTTTAGGCGATGCATTACTTGGAATGGTTGTAGCAAGTTATTTATATAACAGATTTCCAGATCAAAACGAAGGGTTTTTATCTAAAATTAGAACTAAACTAGTTAATGGCAAGATGTTAGGATACCTTTCAGAAAAAATTGGTTTTCCAAAATTTGCTATTATTTCAAAACAAGTAGAAGATTCTGGAGGAAGAAATAATTATAAAATTATGGAAGATATTTTTGAAGCATTTATTGGTGCTTTATATATGGATTATCAATCTGATAATGATAATCCTGTTATGCCAGAACATATTAGAATAGAACCTTTATCGGGAGCAGGTTTTTATATTATTGAACAATGGATTATTTATATTATAGAAAATTATCTTGATATGTGCGAATTAATTACAACAAAAACTAATTATAAGGATATGTTAGTATCTTATATGCAACATCAATTACAAGATTCTCCTAAATTTTATGAATTAAATGTTACAACACGAGATAATAATAAGATATTTACATATTGTGTTAAAGATCGTAATAATGCAGTTATTGCAACATCAACTGGATTAACAAAAAAAGAAGCTGAAAACAATAGTGCTAAAGAAGCTTTAAAACATTATGGTATTGATACTAATTAATACTATTACATCTACTGTATTTAATTTTAAGGATATTATTAGTTATATTTGTATTTTGATTATCATAATAAGAAGAGTTTCTTAATAAAGGTTTTGTATTATTTTTTTTAACATAATTACATGAACAAAAATTATCAGAACTATAATATTCTTGATTAATATTATTAACAATTATTCTATTTTTACGAGCTTCATTATAATCTAATGAATTTTTTAGAGGGACTGTTTCTACTATTTTTAGATTCATAGTAATATATGATATATAAGATATTAAAAGAATTGCGTATTTATTCATTTTTATTATAATATAATATAATATTTATATATAAATAATATTATTTATATATCTATAAAATGAAAATAACTCACCTTGTATTATCTGGCGGGGCATTAAAAGCTTTGTGTTTTGTTGGAGTAATACAGTATTTATATTTAGAAAATATGGATAAAAATATTAAAAATATTGCTTCATGTTCCATGGGTTCTATTATTGGAATGATGTTTGGATTTAAAATACCTATCGAAGATATGGAAAAAATATTTTTAAAAATTTTAAATGATGATAAAACTGCTTATGTAGATAAGAAAGAATATATTAATATTTTTTATAAATCTGGAATTGTTTCATCATATATTTATATGGAAGAAATTAAAGCATATATTAAACAACGTGATGGTATTGATGATATTACTTTTATCGAATTTAGTAAAAAATATGGAGTCAATCTATTTATGAGTGCAACAAATATATATACTTGTAATAATGAAATATTTAGTGTTGATACAACGCCTAATGTTTCCGTATTTAAAGCTTGTTCGGCATCAATTTGTATACCTTTATTATATCAACCTGTTAAAATAAATGGTTATTATTATTTAGATGGTGGTCTAACAAATAATTTTCCAATTGATATTTTTAAAGATGTTCCAAGGGAAAATATTTTAGCAGTTGCTATAGATAGTAATAAAAATGTTGATCATGATTCACCTATAGAAAAAAATACAAAAATCTCATTATTAATTGTTATACAACAAGTATTTTTATTATTAAATATGACAAGACATAAATCAGTATTATTAAATAAGATAGATGATAAATGTTCTTTAATTATAAAAAATTCGCCTTTAAAAGGATGGATGAAATTTAATATAGGAGTTAAGGGAAGTAGAGTTAGTATGTCAGAAGAAGATTTTTATAATATGATTTTTATAGGATTTGATAATGTTTTTAATTATATGAATGAAAGAAAAGAAAAATATAATAAAAATATAGAAGAATTATTAAATAATATAGTATAATAATAAATGATAGATGATAATACTATCCCTTATATATTTATTTTAGATTTAGATGGTACTATTATAGGAGATTGTTTATATCAATGTGAAATTTTTAATATTCAAAACATATTAATAAAAAATAATGGAAAAGACACTTGTAATAAATCGTTAAAAGAATGTTATAAATCGTGTTCTAAATTAATTAGACCTGATTTTAAATATTTTATGGATAAGATGAAAACATTTTATCCTAATAGTTCATTTTATATATATACTGCTTCAGAAAAAACATGGGCGTTTAAAGAGATTGCTATAATTGAAAAAGAGAATAATATAAAATTTAATCGTCCTATTTTTACTCGTAATGATTGTATTAAATCTAGTGATGGTAATTTAAGAAAATCTGTTGAAAAAATATTACCTGTTATACTAAAAAAAAATAAGTTATCTAAAATACAAAATATAAAAACATTAATAAAACCTAATATTTTTATAATAGATAATAATCCCACATTCATAGACTATACTGATAATCTATTAATATGCCAAACATACGATTATATAAAATTTAATAATTTATGGGATATAATTCCTGATAATTATTTTAAAATAAAGGAATTAAAGAATTATATAAGTCAATTAATTACTGAGAAAAAAATGCATAATAAAAATGATAATAAAGATACGATATTAGAAAAAATTCACAGATGGTTATATAAGAAATATAAGATTATAAACAAGAATAATTCTAAATATATTAATGATACTTTTTGGAAAGATTTAACTAATATAATCATAAAAAATAATATTAAAGTTTTCAATAGAAAAAATATAGTATTGATACAGAAGTTACTATAAATTTTCTTTTTTTTGTTTTTTTGTTTTTACTCGTTATCATTATCGTTTGATACCGCTTTCTTGGGACGCCTTCCCTTCTTAGCAGGCTTCTTGATTCCAAAGACAGGGACATCGTCGTCTTTTTCTACAACAACAACCTCAGCAACCTCAGCATCTTCTTCGGCAACCTCAGAATCTTCTTCGGCAACCTCAGCATCTTCTTCGGCAACCTCAGCATCTTCTTCAGCAACTTCAGCATCTTCTTCAGCAACTTCAGCATCTTCTTCAGCAACTTCAGCAACCTCAGCAACCTCAGCAACTTCAGCAACCTCAGCAACTTCAGCAACTTCTTCTGAGTCACATGACTTCTTGTCTTCCTTTGACTTATTCCAAGCAGCAATAGCCATCTTAAAGATTTCCTTTGTATCAACGAGCTCAGAATTGTTAGCACGAATCTCAGCAATTTTCTCCTTAACAAAGATGTTGTATGCAGAGGGAGGACGCAACTTGCGGATATTACCATCAGCGTCACGCTCACGCTTTACACGAGTCTTCTTTGGCTTCTCATTACCATTAGAATCAATCTTCTTCTCCTTCTTAACCTTAACTGGAGCATTTTCAGCCTTGATAGCCTTGAAAGAGTCAGAAAAGATTTTCTTAATCTCAGCAAGTCCATATTCAAGATCAGGATTAAGGCTGTTCTGGAACTTAGTAAGGATTGCCGAAGTGGTCATATTGACTTGATAGAGTTGAATTTTAGATACGATTGAGCTTATATGTGTTTTACCTATTGAGGTGATAGATTATTTACACATTTTAATCAATTTTTATTTATTTGATAATTTTTTAGAACAAATTTATTCTTATTAAAATTGTCCTAAAAAAAATATTTTTAAAAAAAAACTGATTAAATTTAACAAATATTATTATTGTTTTGATAATGACTTTGAATAATTGCCCAATTTGCTTTGAAGATATCTATTTTCCTAAAAAATTACTTTGCGGACATAACTTTCATATGTGTTGTATTGATAAATGGGTTAAAAAATACGATAGTTGCCCTTGTTGTAGGTCTCGTATTGACACAACACTTATACCAAGCGATGGAGTTTTTATAACACAAACTGATATAGAAAATGCTAAAAGTGTTTTAAATATACAGATGTCCTAAACTTGTTATGTTTATAAATAGAAGAAATTATTTTTTCTGTTACATATATAAATCAGGGGTTATAGGATTTTAATTGATTTTTTATTTTTTATTTGAGAATATATGAATATAAATATTCCTGAAATAAAATATGCATATGGCATAGTTTTACACCACATTCTACCAGCTGATGATGTTCTATAATAATTATCATATGCTATTATAAAAAATCCTATAAATAATATTGCAAATCCTATATTATATGGATATATAACGTGATTATAGGTAAGAAGTGATATTGTTAGAATATAAAAAAATCCCCAATAATTTCTTCCTAATTTTTCATGTGATGTCCATTCCCAATAAAGACCTGGATAAGATATTTCATTAACAAGAGTATAATTTATATCGTTCCAATGATATATAATAAATGATATAGCTATAAAGAGATATATTACTAATAATACTTTTTCAATAAAATATATTTCTTTTTTCCCAATATATATAATACATAATGCCCAAATTATAGGTTGTAATAATACTGAAATCATAGCAATTTTAGTAAAATAAAAGTTAATATCATTTTTAGAAGGATTTATCCAAAAAATATAATCATAAAACTGTATTAAGAAAACATATAAATTAAAAATTGCTAATTCAGGGATTGTATTATATAATAAGGCAGAACCTAAAACGCCAAAAGTAAGGGATTTTAATGAAGCATATGAATCATAACACATTTCCTATTATTAAATAGTACATAATTTTATTTTTTTAGATTTTTAAGAAAAGTTGATATATTTTGCAAATTATTTAAATTATGTACTATTTTTATTATAAATAATTTACAAAAATAAAAAAAAAATAAAAAAGAGGAGCTCATTTGCTCTTTTTTTTAACAAAAATTTGGTAAGGTTTTTAAAATATGTCATATAATAATATTACTATTATGGTGTTACGCGCGAGAGCTATAGTATTGTGATGGTAATATTTAATATTATTTTGTATTTATATTATCATAATTTAAACAAAATGACGCATCAAAATAACATTTTGTCATGTTTATTTAACAAAATGTCATATGTCAAAAACAAAATGTCATATAACTCAAACATAATGTCCTATTATAGTATTTTTTTGTCTATATAAATATATCATTATAATATAAAGTTATATTATGACAAAAAAACATAAATGTTCTTATTGCAAGTACGAAACTGATAAGTTTTATAATCTTCAAAGACATTGTAATAATAAACATAGCATAGAAATTTTTGAACTTAATCAAGAATTTCCAATATCATCTGTTAATGAAGATTTAGAAATTGATAATAATATCAGTAATAATAATACTATAAAATATAAATGTGAAAAATGTTCTAAAAGTTATTTAACATATAAATATTATAATGAACATATAAAAGATTGTAATGGATTAAACAGTTTAACTTGTGAAAGATGTATGTTTACGTTTGCTGATAGAAGAGGTAAAAGTAGTCATAAAAAAAGAAATAATTGCAAACCTAAAAGTACTGCATTTGCTAACAATAATAATGCTAATATAACAAATAATAATACTATAAATAATACTACAAATAATAATACTATAAATAATAATATTACAAATAATATTACTAACAATTATTATATTACTAACAATTTTGAAAAAGAGAGATTAGATTATATTACTAAAGAAATTATTTATGAAAAATGTTTACAAGCTTGTTTTCCAATACTTAAACTTATAGAACTTATTCACTTTAATAAAGATTATCCAGAGAATCAAAATATTCGTTATGACAATAAAAGGAAATTAATAAATA
>Ga0209653_1002564_pt1 | contig 13154 bp, 12 predicted proteins | sample SaaInl6LU_22_DNA_FD_184644 | JGI IMG/M metagenome (GOLD analysis project Ga0209653, IMG submission 184644) | Marine microbial communities from expanding oxygen minimum zones in the Saanich Inlet - ESP_116LU_22_DNA (SPAdes) (version 2) | ecosystem: Environmental > Aquatic > Marine > Intertidal... | reverse complement strand
TTCGCCGAACACAGAGGCAGTCTCGGCCAAAGTAAGCGGGGTCGAGGATAGTAGCTCGCCTTGCTCTGCAGCAAGTACTTGGTGAACACCGTGACCCAGTTCATGGGCGAGCGTCATGACATCGCGCGGTTTGCCAAGGTAGTTCAGCATCACATAGGGGTGCGCATCAGTAACCGTTGGGTGAGCAAAAGCACCGGGTGCCTTGCCTGGTTTCACAGCCGCATCAATCCAGCCTTTTGTAAAGAACGGCTCAGCCAGATCGGCCATACGCGGATCAAAATCAGCGTAGGCTTCCATAACGGTCCGCTGTGCTGTTTCCCAGTTTACCGGTGTTGGATCATCTTGGGGCAGGGGCGCGTTTCGGTCCCATGTTTGCATTTTCTCAAGCCCAAGCCACTTGGCTTTCAGGGCATAGTAGCGGTGGCTCAGTTTGGGATAGGCGGCAACAACCGCATCGCGAAGGGCTTCCACCACTTCGGGTTCTACGTGGTTTGACAGATGGCGTCCGGTTTGCGGCGTTTCCATCCCGCGCCACTTATCCTCGACCGATTTTTCTTTGGCCAATGTGTTATGGATGCGCGCGAAGGTGCGGATGTTTTTATCAAATACGCGGGCAAGCTCGCGGGAGGCCGCTTCTCGTTTCGCGCCGTCGGGGTCTGTTAACAGGTTCAACGCGCTTTCGATGTTGACGGTTTCGCCCTCAATTTCGAATTCCAAACCTGCGATGGTTTCATCAAACAAGCGGTTCCATGCGGCAGCGCCCACAACGGACTGATCATGTAGAAACTTCTCCAACTCGTCTGACAGCTGGTAGGGCTTCATCGCGCGCATGCGGTCAAAGACTGGTTTATAGCGTGCCAAGTCAGCGTTTTGTTCAAGCAAGCCCGCCAGATGCGCATCATCAAGGCGGTTAAACTCAAGACCATAAAACACAAGCGGTGTGGTGAAGTTGGTGATGCTGTCTTGGCAGTTTGACATAAACTGCGCGCGCTCACCGTCTGTGGTGTTTTGGTAGTAGCGCAGTCCGGCGAACGACATGATGCGGCCTGCGATCATGTCGATTTTTTCATAGCGACGCACGGCATTTAGCAATTCAACTGCGCTTAAGCCAGCCAACTTGCCCTCATAGCTTGCGGCGAAATCAGCGCATTCGGCTTCGAGCCAAGCCATATCTTTGTGCAACTGATCCGCGTCAGAGCTTTCATAGAGATCAGACAAATCCCAGTTGGGTAGGTCACCGAAATCGGTTTGGGTCGTTGGTGCATCAAGCATGTCGGTGTCCTTTTATGATTTGTTATGGCGAACTTATGGCCGCAGGGGGCGGGTTGAAAGAGCACGCAGATGGAATTTTGAAAAAACAAAGCCTATCCGAATTGGCGCAGCATTTCTTGAAGGTCCTCAAGTGTGTTGATCTCGTCCAGCGGCTTGTCTTGGCGCCACCGCAGCATGCGCGGAAAGCGAAGCGCGATCCCCGATTTATGGCGCGGCGAGGCTTGGATTCCCTCAAAAGCGATCTCAAACACATGCTGTGGTGTGACTTGGCGCACAGGTCCAAAACGTTGCAATGTGTTCTTCTTGACCCATGACGTGATTTGTTTGAATTCCGCATCTGTCAGGCCCGAATAGGCTTTGGTGAAAGGCACCAATTCGTTGCCGCTTTTGACCGCAAATGTGTAGTCCGTAAACAAGGTGGCGCGGCGCCCGTGACCCGCTTGGGCATAGATCATCACAGCATCAATCGTGAGCGGGTCGACTTTCCATTTCCACCAATCGCCTTTTTTGCGCCCTGCCAGATATGGGCTGGAAAGACGTTTCAGCATCAACCCTTCCGCATTCACCTCTCGCGCAGTTTCACGTGCCTCTGCCAGCGTATCCCAAGAAGTTGCAGGTACCTGTTTGGAGAGTGCAATTGGCAAATCAGTTGGCAGATTTTCAATCAAGCTTGCGAGTAAATGCCGCCGCTCTGACAAAGGTTTTTCGCGGATATCAGTGCCGTGCCATTCAAGCAGATCATAGGCTTGCAAAATTACGGGTGCTTCGATCAGCATCTTTTTGGGCACCGTTTTGCGGCCAATCCGTTTTTGCAAAACGTTGAACGACAAAGGTGCGCCGTTTTGAAAAGCGAGGACTTCACCGTCAATAACAGTACCGTCGGGAAGAAAATCGCGCAGTTGTGCAAACTCTGGAAAGCGGTCTGTCATCAACTCTTCCCCGCGCGACCAAAGGTGATGCGCACCGCCGCGTTTGATGAGTTGCCCTCGGATGCCGTCCCACTTTAGCTCGGCGCACCAATTACTTACGGGCCCAAGCTGATCTATGTCATCAACGCCGTGGGCCAAGTAAAACGGGTAGGGTTTGGATAAATCTGCCTCGGGGTCGTCTTGCAGAACGAGTTGGTCAAATGTGATGCTGTCAGGTGTCCAACTGCCCATTAACTTGTGGGTAAGGGCGGCTTCATCTTGGTCAGTGCATTGCGCAAGTGCGCGTGTCACCAGCTTTTGTGATACGCCAACCCGGAAACCGCCCGTCAGTAGTTTGTTAAACAAAAAGCGTTCAGTCGTGTTGAGCCGGTCCCACGCGTCCAGAATGATTTTCTTGCGGGCAGCCTCTTCTTGGGGGGCGATCGATTGTACGGTTTTGATCCAATGGGTCAGCGGTTGATCGTCGTGTTGCCGTGCTGGGGGAAGAACAAGGGCGATGGTTTCCGCCAAGTCGCCCACGATCGGGTAGCACTCCTCAAAAAGCCAAAGGGGGATGCCCGCAAGTTCTGCGGCCCATTCCCGCAGCAGGGTTGTTGTGACTGCACGTTTGGGGCGACGCCCTGAAAAAAGGGCGATGCACCAGAGTTTGTCGCTGTCTGAGGCGGCCTCGAAAAACGCACGCAGGGCTGCCACTTTGCTTGTGGTTTTGGTGGTCTGGTCAAGCGTGGTGAAAAGCGTCGCGAAATCCCGCATTAGACTGCCGCACCCGCGTCTTGAGTATCCTGTTGCGGGGCGTCGCTGTCATCTGCCTCATCACCGCCGTAGTCTGTGCTGACCACATGGGCATCATAGCCTTGGTCGCGCAGCCACTTGGTGAACACGGAGGTATAGCCGTGTGTGACGAAAATGCGCTCGGCTCCTGTTTCGGCGATGGCGCTGTTCAGTTCGGTCCAATCAGCGTGGTCAGATATGATGAAACCCCTTTCGGCGGCGCGGCGGCGCTTGACCCCGCGAAGGGCCATCCAGCCGCTTGCGAAGGCTTGTGATTGGGGGCCGAATTTCTTGGACCATGGGCCAAACGCCGAAGGGGGGCAGATGACCAATGCGCTCGGGTATTTCTTTAGATCCGTCTCAGCTGTGACACGCACCGTGTCGGGCAGGTGCAATCCTTGGGCGCGCAGAATGTCGTTGGTGTTTTCGATTGAGGCATGGGTCAAGATCGGCCCGATTGAGGCGTCAACGCAGGACATCAAACGCTGCGCTTTGCCTAACGCATAGGCCCCAAGGATGGACGCCTTGCCTTCCGCGCGGTTTGCGGCCCACCACGCGTTGATCTGATTGGCCACCACTTGTTGTGGCTGCCATTTAAAGATGGGCAGCCCAAATGTGCTTTCAGTAATAAAAGCATGGCAGCGTACAGGCTCAAAAGGTTCTGAAAACCCGTCATTCGTGGTTTTGTAGTCCCCCGAGGCGACCCAGACTTCGCCAGCCACTTCTACCCTGATTTGGGCAGACCCGGGTACGTGTCCTGCGGGATGAAAGCTGACCCGCGCGTCGCCAATCTGGACGGTCTCTGCGTAATTCACTGTGTCAATCGACACATCTCCCAGCCTGTGTTGCATCACCGGAGCAGCGGGTTTGGTGGCCAGATAACTGCCCATGCCCCAACGTGCGTGATCCGAGTGCCCATGGGTGATCAATGCGCGCTCAACACGGCCCCAAGGGTCAATATAAAAGTCGCCCGCCGGACAGTAGATGCCCTTATCGGTAAAAGTTAGCACGTTGCTCATGGCTTAAAGTGTAGTGCGGGTTGCGCAGGGTGCAATTTGTGTATTTGTCTGTTGGCAGATTTACCTAATTCAACGCGGAGAGCCGACACATGGGCATTGCAGATTTCAAACAAAGAATGGCGTCTGGCGCGCCCTTGGCGGGCACTTTCTTGAAAACCGCAAGCCACGAGTTGGTTGAGATTTTTGCGCGCTCAGAGTTGGATTTTATCTGTCTTGATGCAGAGCATGCACCGTTTGATCGCGCACGGATGGATGCTTGCATGGCCGTATCCCGCGCGTTGGATTTCCCAGTGTTGGTGCGTGTGGCCGACGGCAGTGCCAAAGAGATTTTACAAGCGCTTGATATGGGCGCAACGGGCATCGTTTGCCCCCATGTGGACAGTGTGCAAAAGGCGCAAGAGTTGGCGAAGAATTGTCACTTTGGCTTGGGTGGCCGCGGATTTGCCGGATCAACCCGCTGGGCAGGCTTTGCAACGCGGCCCATGCCCGAGGTATTGGCGCAGACAGATCAAACCGTTGTGATTGCCCAAATCGAAGAACCCGCCGGTGTGGAAGACATTGAAGGCATTGCGTCAGTTGAGGGCGTTGACGGTATCTTTATTGGTCCGGCGGATTTGTCTGTGGGCTACGGCTATAACCACCAAACAAGTGACGAACTTTTTGCGGCGTTTGAACGTTGCGGCGCCGCTGCCAAAGCCAGCGGAAAAACCTATATGAGTTGGGTGCCCAACGGTGCCAAGGCGAAGGAGTGGTCAAAATACGGGATGAGCATGTTCTTCATCGGGTCCGAGCACAGCTGGATGATGCGGGGTGCAAACGCAGATGCGGCAGGCGTGCACGAAATTTAAACGGCGCTATCTGTTGGCGTCGAAGTGATCAGCGCAGGCCGCAAGGAAAGCGGTGCGCGTTGCTTCGACTTCCATCAAAACTTCGTGCTCGCCCTCGGCGTATTCAATCAGTGTTCCGTTAGGCCAATTGGCCATGCGGTGATGAATGCGCGATGGGTCAACGATCTTCTCAGAGTCTCCAAGTCCGCAAATGGTTGGCACGGCGGGGCTGCGCATCTTTGATAAGGTGCGCATTTCGCGCAGTGCCTCGTTCAGCCAAGCAAGTGTCGGGCCACCCAAAGCAATTTCGGGAATACCTGCGAGGTGGCTGCGCATATACGCGTACATCTCAGGGTCGCGGGTCAGCTTGTTTTCATCAAAGCTGTTGGCAGTCACGACAGGCTCAGCGCTGGTGCCGGGGGCAAGCATTGTGCGGAGGGGCGTGGGTTTCAGCAGGCTTGAGATAATCCAAGCAAGGGGACGCAAATGCGTGGCAAGCTCAATCCCCCACATCGGTGCAGAGAACGCAGCCGCCTTTACATCGAGCCCGTTCATTAAGGCGCGTAACCCGATGCAGCCCCCCATTGAGTGACCGATCAAATAATAGGGTTTTGGCAGGTTCAGGTCTTCTACGGCTTTAAGGAACGCCTGAACATCGCGCTGATAGTCGGAAAATTTCTCGACGTGGCCTTTTAGCGGATCATCGATAAGGCGATCTGCAAGACCTTGGCCGCGCCAGTCAACGCTTGCCACAGCATAGCCGCGCGCGGCAAATGAAACTGCGGTCAGCCCGTATTTTTCGATATACTCCGTACGCCCGGGAAACAGCAAAACTGTTCCTTGGTGAGCGTTTTCTGTGCCCCAATGGCCCATGCGAATACGCACACCATCATCTGTGTGGGTCCAAAACGCACCGCCGCCATATGGCCCCAGAGCCAAATCATTATGGAAGGGTGCGCTTTTCATGTCGTTCAGCCCAATACGGACGACAGGGCCATTGCCTTGCCCATGTCCCCATCCACGCTCAGCTTGCCTGTCATGAAGGCAGCGGTGGGGTTCAGGGATCCGTCGAGGATGGATTTGAATGTGTCTGTATCTGCAGTCAGGGTCACATCTGCATCGTCATCGGCGGCCCGTGCGCCATCGGCGTCGATTATGATCGCGCCTTCACCTTCGATCACAAATTTCGCGATACCTGCAAAGCCGTCTCCCCCCATTTTTTCGTTCAGGGCTGCTACTGCGATTTCGATTACGTCACTCATCTTGAGGCTCCTTAAGTCAAATATTGCCCCAAAGACCGGTGATCGCAGGCAGGTTGCCAAGTTTGATCTAGCCAACGGGGGGCTGTGCGCTAAACTCAACTTCATGGGAGAGCATAGAAGACGCAACCACTTATCTGCTGTGACGTTAGGTTCATTTTTGGGCCTTCAACTCTTTGTCGCAAACATTGCAATAGCGGGGCCAGCAGCAGAAATTGTTGAGCGGCTCAAGAACGCCACACCTGACAGCTATGCCGTGATTGAACGTGAGCTGGAAAATGCGTGGTCGCGCTCAGGCTCTGCAAGTGCTGATCTGTTGTTGCAGAGGGGGCGCGACGCGATGGAGGCGGGTGAGTTCAAAGTGGCAATCGGACATCTAACTGCACTTGTTGATCATGCGCCAGAATTTGCAGAAGGCTGGAACGCGCGGGCAACTGCGTATTTCAACCTTGAAATGTATGGCCCCGCTCTTGATGATATTAGACAGGCACTTGTGCTGAACCCGAACCATTACAAAGCCATGAGCGGTTTTGGCATCATCCTTGAGCGCAGCGGCAATTTGCAGGCGGCACTGGATGCTTTTCGCAAGGCGGCCTCTATACATCCAAACCGCGAGGACATAGCAACAGCCATAGAGCGACTTGAGCGCGAAGTGGGCGGCCAGCAGGCCTGACTGCGGCAGGTTCAAAGCAACATCTGAGGGGCAGGTCACGTGGCAATTACCGCCGTTCTAGGACCAACAAACACGGGTAAAACGCACTACGCGATTGAGCGCATGCTGGCGCATCGCACCGGTGTGATTGGGCTTCCGCTGCGTCTTTTGGCGCGTGAGGTGTATGACCGGCTGGTTAAGCTGCGCGGTCCCAATGTTGTTGCATTGATCACGGGCGAAGAACGTATTGTCCCTGATCGGGCTGCCTTTTGGGTGTGTACCGTTGAGGCGATGCCTGTGGGCATTGGCGCAGATTTTGTGGCTGTCGATGAGATACAGCTGTGCGCTGATCTGGACCGCGGGCATGTTTTCACCGATCGCTTGCTGCACGCGCGAGGCAGCCGTGAGACGCTCTTTATGGGCGCGGAGACAATGAAGCCCGCCATTGCCGCGTTGGTGCCAAAAGTGCAATTTCTCAAGCGCGAGCGGTTTTCGGCGCTGACGTACACAGGCTCCAAAAAGATCAGCCGTATGCAAAACCGAAGTGCTATTGTCGGTTTTTCGGTCGATAACGTCTATGCGATTGCAGAGGTGCTGCGCCGGCAAAAAGGCGGTGCAGCGGTGGTCATGGGGGCGCTCAGCCCGCGGACGCGCAACGCGCAAGTTGAGCTTTATCAAAACGGCGATGTTGATTTTCTGGTGGCCACAGACGCCATCGGAATGGGGCTCAACCTTGATGTGAAGCATGTCGCCTTTTCGAGCCTGACCAAATTTGACGGCCGCCGCATGCGCCAACTTCAGCCTAATGAGCTGGCACAAATTGCGGGACGGGCAGGGCGCTATCTGGACAATGGTACTTTTGGCGTGACTGGTGAGGCACCCGCCCTTCACGACGAGGTGGTCGAGATGATTACCGAGTCGCGTTTTCCGCCGGTGACCAAATTGCAGTGGCGCAATTCTGCGTTGCGATACGGCTCGATCAAATCGCTACTGGCGTCATTGCAGGACAAGACCAACAATGACTGGCTGACGCGTGTGCGTGACGCGGATGATCTGGTGGCGCTGAAGGCGCTGTCTGGTGAGGCAGAAGTGGTTGCGCGTGCAAGCGACGGCCCTTCGGTCAAGCTCTTGTGGGACGTTTGCTGCATTCCTGACTTTCGCGGCATAAGTAACGCCGAACACGCCCATATGTTGTTGCAGATTTACACCTTTTTGCATCAATCGGGCAAAATACCCGCAGATTGGATGGCCAGACAGGTTAATCGCCTCGACCGAGTGGAAGGTGACATTGACACCGTGTCGAAACGTCTGGCTTACATTCGCACGTGGACGTATGTGGCCCAACGTAAAGGTTGGCTTGATGATAACGACCATTGGCGCGGGGAAACCCGTGTTGTAGAAGACCGCCTGTCAGATGCTCTGCACGAGCGTTTGACCCAAAGATTTGTGGATCGCCGCACCAGTGTTTTGTTGCGGCGGCTCAAGCAGAAGGAGGCCCTTGTGGCTGATATTAACGACACCGGTGAAGTCACCGTAGAGGGCCAGTTCGTGGGCCGTATTGAAGCATTCCGTTTCCAGCAGGACACAAGTGCTACCCCCGACGAGGCAAAGACCCTTCGCCAAGCAGCGCTCGCTGTTTTGGCTCCTGAATTCCATCTGCGCGCAGATCGTTTTTATAATGCCCCCGACACAGAGATTGATTTTACCGAACAAGGTGGATTGATGTGGGGCAGCAGTGCCGTTGGCAAGTTGGTCGCAGGAAGTGATCCGCTGAAGCCCGTTGTGAAGGCATTCGTTGATGAAGAGGCCGGTCCAGACGTGGCCGCCAAAGTCCAGCGCCGCTTGCAACACTTTATTGATCGCAAGATCGTGACGCTTTTTGAGCCACTGACCAACCTGCAGGGCGATGACGCGCTGAACGGTTTGGCGAAAGGCTTTGCGTTCCGCATGGTTGAGGCCTTGGGCGTAGTACCCCGTGGTGAGGTCGCTGACGATGTAAAAGCGCTTGATCAAGAAGCACGTGGCGCGCTGCGTAAACACGGCATTCGCTTTGGCCAGTTCACCATCTTCATGCCACTTTTGCTGAAGCCTGCACCTACGCGTTTGCGGTTGGTTCTTTGGTCTTTGGCCCAATCGCTTGATGATTTCCCTGAAGCCCCCCCCGCGGGTTTGGTGACCGTTCCGGCAGTACGCGGCCGTCCACGTGGGTATCATTCAATGGCGGGCTACCGCGCGGCGGGTGAGCGCGCGATCCGCATCGATATGCTTGAGCGTTTGGCCGATATGTTGCGCGATCAAGACACCCGTGGTGGCTTTGAGGCGACGCCGGATATGCTGTCCATAACGGGCATGACCCTTGAGCAATTCGCTGATCTGATGGCCGGTCTTGGATATAAAGCCGACAAAGGTGAGCGTGTTAAGGTAAAGCAAGCTGCACCCACAGAGGCAAAACCGAATGAGGCTGCTGAAACTGCTGATGTGCCGTCTGAAGTTACGACTGATGCTGACCCGGCAGCTGAGCAGAACGATGCGCCCGTTGATGCGGTTCAGGCGACTGATGCGCCAGCCGAGGAAACTGCGCCAGAAGCCCCAGAAATGGAAGTGTTCTATACTTTTGCTTGGGGTGGCCGTGCCGCTGCCAAACAAGGTGGTCGGGGCGGGGATCGCAATGGCGGTCAAAACCGTAACGCCAACAAAGCGCGCAAAGGCGACAAGCCGAACGCGGGCAAAGGTGGCGATAAGCAGCGCGCTCAAAAGTTCAGCGCAAAGCCTGAAAAGAAAGCCAAGATCGATCCTGATAACCCCTTTGCCGCTGCGCTTATGGGGCTCAATAAAGGGTGAATAGACGGTGACTGCTGAGGGGCCAGTTCCAAGCCAACGCCTTGATAAATGGCTTTGGCATGCGCGTTTTTTCAAGACGCGTACATTGGCCGCTCGGGTTGTGTCGGAAGGTAAAGTACGCGTCGATGGTGCGCCTGTGTCAAAGCCGGCGCGCCAGATCAGCCCAGGCGTTACACTGACGTTTAGCAAGGACGATCGCGTGCGTGTTATTCACGTTCTGGGCATTGGTGACAGGCGCGGCCCTGCACCCGAGGCCCAAGCGCTTTACGATGACCAAAGTCCCGCGCCAGCGCCAGTTGACCCTGCCGCACGTGGGGCAAATCCGCGCTTTGAGGGCGGCAAACATGGAACTGGTCGCCCGACAAAACGGGATCGGCGGCAAATGGACCGCTTTGATGGTCTTGAATGATAGCGAGTGCTGGATTAGTGAACGTGCACGCTCAGAAAACGGATTACGAATATGACCTATATCGTCACTGATAACTGTATCGCCTGCAAATACACCGACTGCGTGGAAGTCTGCCCCGTCGATTGTTTCTACGAGGGTGAGAACATGCTGGTCATTCATCCGGACGAGTGCATCGATTGCGGTGTTTGTGAGCCTGAGTGCCCCGCTGATGCGATCCGCCCTGATACGGAGCCGGATATGGAGAAATGGGTTGAGTTTAACCGCAAGTATTCCGAAAGCTGGCCTGTGATCATCACCAAAAAGGATCAGCTTCCCGACGCAGAGGCGCTGGACGGTGTGGCCAACAAGCTTGAGACACATTTCAGTGAACAGCCGGGCGAGGGTGGTTGATTCGCCGCGCTGTTAGGTATTTATGAAGAACTCACGATAGCCTCATGTTTTCATGAGGCTATCGTGTTTTTAGCGGGTCTTTCGATAGACTCGATTTTATGATATGACTTCAATGTGTTTATGCTCGTTTCCACTACCCATCTGATCGCTTGGACCGGAATAGCGGATCGCCATAAGGCGCTTTAACACACATATTTAGCACCCTGCCACGTCGTTGCTTTGCACCGGCATGTGCAGTGGTTTTGTCGCCTTACTAGGCGGCTTGGAACAAAGGAACAATAAGAATGAGTAAGTCAAAAAAGCTCGACTTCAGCCCCAATCAATACGTGGTGTATCCTGCACATGGCGTTGGCAAAATCGTCAACGTGGAAGAGCAAGAAGTGGCAGGCCTGACGCTCGAGCTGTTTGTTGTTGCGTTTGAGAAAGACAAAATGACCCTGCGCGTGCCGACACACAAAGCAGTGGATGTGGGCATGCGTAGCTTGTCCACGGGTGATGAGATCGCCCACGCGATGAAGATTTTGAAGGGTAAAGCAAAAGTGAAGCGCGCAATGTGGTCACGACGTGCGCAGGAATATGAGCAAAAGATCAACTCGGGTGATCTGATTGCGATCGCCGAAGTTGTGCGCGACCTGCACCGCAACGATGACCAGCGTGAGCAAAGCTATTCAGAGCGTCAGCTTTATGAGGCAGCTCTTGAACGCCTGACCCGCGAAGTGGCCGTGGTCAGCAGCGAAGATGAGGGGCAAGCAGGTTCAAAAATCGAAGACGTATTGAACAGCCGCGCACCGGCTGCTGCGTAAATGTGACCTGCTAAATGGGGTTAGCTTGCGAGTACGATCAGCAGGCTAATTTCTGTAAGTTGTTGAGTGGCACCCAGGACATCTCCTGTGGTGCCATTTATTTTGCGCATTGCAATCAAGGCCACAGCGCAGGTCACCAGACCAGCAGCGATCATCATCATGATTGGGCTTGGCGCAAAGAGTATGGTCATGACTATTCCGATCAGGGCGGCGGCACCCACATGGATTGGCTCAGGCTTTCCAACGGACGCGGCCAGCCCACTGGGGCGTGCGTTTGGCAGCGCATACATCAATGCAACCATGCCAACGCGCGACAAAGCCGCGGTCGCTACCACGAAAAGTGGGCCAAAGGCGGTAAGAGCAAGCCAAAGTGCCGCCCATCGCAATCCTGTGCTCATGATCAACGCGAGGGTGCCGTAGCTGCCGATCTGGCTGTCTTTCATGATCTCAAGGCGTCGCTCAATAGTGTAGCCGCCCCAAAATCCGTCTGCGCAATCAGCCAGCCCATCTTCGTGAAGTGCGCCGGTCAGGATCATGCCGGCGGCAAGAATAAGCCCTGCAACCAACGGCACAGGCACGCCAAGCCATATCAGCATGGCCGCCAGAGTTGCTTGCAGACCACCGATGACCAGCCCCACAACGGGATATGACCATGTTGCAAATGCCGCGCGCGCCATAGCGTGATCCGCATCGACGCGAACCGGCAGGCGCGACAGCAATCCGACCGCTGCGAGGATATCGCGCAAATCAAACAGATCAGGTCGGTTTCGTTCGTTGCCCTTCATGCTGGGATGGGTAAACAAGGGCACAACAAACTGCAATGAGGCCTGATGATGACTGTAACTTTTAACACCCTTGATGAGTTCCGTGCCCTTTTGAAAACGGCGCCCCATGCAGATCAAAAAGCCCTGTCGGACGCTGCTGATCGTAACGGTCAGTTGACCAAGCCCCCGGGCGCGCTTGGCCGACTTGAGGATGTAGCGCTTTGGTATGCCAGCTGGCGCGGTGAGGCAGCCCCGCAAATCAGTGCTCCGCAGATTATTATTTTTGCGGGTAACCACGGCGTAACAGCACAAGGCGTATCCGCGTTTCCGGCTGAAGTAACCGCACAGATGGTCATGAATTTTGAGCACGGCGGTGCTGCTATCAACCAGTTGGCCAAAACTTTTGGCGCTGCGTTGAATGTACACGCGCTTGACCTTGATCGCCCCACGGCTGATTTCACCGAAGGCCCAGCTATGACCGAGGCCGAGGTCGTGGCTGCGCTACAAACAGGTTGGAACGCCGTCGACGCAAACGCGGATGTGTTGGTGACCGGCGAAATGGGCATCGGCAACACCACGTCTGCTGCGGCCATTGGCGCGGCTCTTTTTGGTGGTGCTGCCGCTGATTGGACAGGGCGCGGCACCGGTGTTGACGATGCAGGGCTTGCGAATAAGACGCGCGTTGTGGAGCAGGGGCTTGCGGCAAATGCGGGACGTGAAGGGCTTGAGGTTCTGCGCGCATTGGGTGGGCGTGAATTGGCAGCGATGGTCGGTGCAATTGCGCGGGCGCGATTTGAGCAGATACCGGTCATCTTGGATGGCTTTATCTGCAGCGCTGCTGCGGCGTGTTTGGAAAAGGGAGAGGCAGGCGCACTTGATCACTGCGTAGCTGGCCACCTGAGCGCCGAAGGTGCCCATGAAAAACTGTTAGCAGGCATTGGCAAAGAACCACTTTTGTCTCTTGGTCTTCGCCTTGGTGAAGGCTCTGGTGCAGCGTTGGCCTTGGGCGTTCTTAAGGCTGCTTTGGCGTGCCACTCTGGCATGGCAACTTTTGCCGAAGCGGGTGTCTCAGACGCGTAAAACTACTCAAGGTTATCTTTGGCCGTGCGCTCTTTGAGGGGGCGCGCGGCTTCAAGACTTTCAAGGATGGCTGTCTCAAAATCTTTGTTGAGGGCGCGGGATTTCTCGATGTAGGCCGTGTTCTTCTGCACTGGTTGG
>Ga0209653_1002562_pt1 | contig 13162 bp, 13 predicted proteins | sample SaaInl6LU_22_DNA_FD_184644 | JGI IMG/M metagenome (GOLD analysis project Ga0209653, IMG submission 184644) | Marine microbial communities from expanding oxygen minimum zones in the Saanich Inlet - ESP_116LU_22_DNA (SPAdes) (version 2) | ecosystem: Environmental > Aquatic > Marine > Intertidal... | reverse complement strand
CGAGTGAACGGGGAGGTAAGGCAAAAAGCCCTGCTTTCGGACATGAACTTTAAGCCGCTGGAACTCGTTAGCTATGTCAGTGAGAACGTCACCCTTTTGCCTGGCGATGTGATTGTCACGGGGTCTCCCGCGGGAATTTCAAAGATCGACTCTGGTGATTTAATTGAATGCGAGATTGAGGGAGTCGGAACCCTGATTAATCCTGTTGCGTAGACTGGGCCAGTTATGACAAAAATCTTGGCTCCAATCACTCAGGCAATCGGAAGCGACATCAGGGTTCGGTTTTGCCCGTCTCCTACCGGAATCCCACACGTTGGACTAATTAGAACCGCTTTGTTTAATTGGGCTTACGCAAGAAGGCACGGCGGAAAGTTCATATTCCGAGTGGAGGATACCGATGCCTCCAGAGACAGCGATGATTCCCTGCAGCAAATCATGGACGGTCTTCACTGGCTCGGCATTAAATGGGACGAAGGATACTCAGTTGGAGGCGATTTCGGTCCCTACCGGCAGAGTGAGCGCAAGGACATATACAAGCAAGTAATTGAAAAATTGGTGGAATCCGGCCAAGTCTACGAGAGCTACTTAACTGGTGAAGAGATTGAGCAGCGCAATATCGCTAATGGACGACCAAAGCAATTGGGTTATGACAACAGTGAGCGAGAGCTGACTGAGGAACAAAAAAAGGCCTATCGAGACCAGGGGCGACAGCCAGCTCTTCGAGTTAGGGTTCCAGACGAGGAAATTAAATTTATCGACTTGGTTCGTGGCGAAGTTAGTTTCCCCGCGGGCTCCTTCCCAGATTTTGTGGTGGTCAGGCCAAATGGCGAACCGCTTTACACTCTTGTAAATCCAGTGGATGACGCGCTGATGGGTATTACTCACGTCCTACGCGGGGAGGACCTACTCAGTTCTACGCCAAGACAGATAGTTCTGTACAACGCCATGTTTGAGGCTGGGATAACAAAGTTCATTCCGAAGTTTGGGCATCTTCCGTTTGTAATGGGGGAGGGAAACAAGAAACTTTCCAAGCGTGACCCAGAGAGCGATTTGTTCGTTCACAAAAAACGTGGCTTTATTCACGAGGGCTTGTTGAACTACCTTGCTTTGCTGGGATGGTCTATTGGTCCGGACAGGGATATTTTCAGTCTCAAGGAGTTATGCGAAAACTTCGAAGTTGAAAATGTGAACCCTAACCCGGCAAGGTTTGACCAGGCTAAAGCCGAGGCAATCAACGCGGCTCACATACGACTTTTAGATCCTGCTGATTTTGAACAGCGGCTCTTGCCATACCTGCAGGCCGAGGGGCTGATCGATGCGGAGCCAACCGAGAACCAGATGTCGACCCTTAGAGCCAGCGCCCCACTTATCCAGGAAAGAATTACGGTCTTGAGTGAGTCAGTTGAAATGCTTCGATTTCTCTTTGTCGACAGTGTCGAATATGACGATGATTCTTTGGCGAAGCTTCCCGAGAACACCCAGGCAATCATCGATTCCTCAGTCGCTGTTTTGGAAAAACTTGAAACTTGGACTACTGAGCATATTCAGCAGACACTGCAATCGGAGCTGATAGAGAGAATGGAACTCAAGCCAAGGATTGCTTTCGGCCCACTGAGATCAGCGGTTAGTGGCAGACGCGTATCTCCTCCACTATTCGAATCCTTAGAAATTCTTGGAAGGGAAATTTCACTTCAGCGCCTAAGAGAGTTTCCTTCAGTACTGGCTTCACGCTAGGATGAGACGCTGAACCCTTGAGGTTCAGCCCTTGGGGTATGGTGTAATTGGCAACACGGATGATTCTGGTTCATTTGTTCTTGGTTCGAGTCCAGGTACCCCAGCAAGGAAAATATGCTTGAGACCGTCGCACTCTGGGTGCTTGTAATTGCATTCATTTCTCTCTCCCTATTTCAAATTGCATTGGCACTAGGCGCCAAATGGGGAGAATTCGCATACGGCGGTTCCAACAAAGGTCAACTCCCAAAAAACCTTCGCATAACTAGCGTTTTTAGCTCTTTCGTCGCATTGGCTCTGGCGGGTCACTACCTTGCCGAGATCGGTATTTTCCAGAGCCTCTTAGAAATTGAGGGACGGGTTATTGCGAACTGGGCATTTTTCGGTCTACTTGCGATTGGAACGATTCTGAATAATATTTCGAGGTCGGCTTCAGAGCGAAAACTTTGGGGTCCGATTACTTTGGCAATGTCTGCAAGCGCACTAATTGTCGCTCTCTAAGTCCCAATACTCTCCAGGCTGTAGGTACCTAAACTCTCCACCAGTTTCCTCGACCACCTGTTGAATTCTCGAATTCTGCAGTTGGTGCCCAATCTCACTGAGCAAAGCATTATGGGTTGGAAAGGCTTTAGCCGGTCTCACCGCCTCTAGGAAATCCATCACATCGGCTATTTTTAGCCAAGGAGCGCTTGCCGGAACGGCTATTATCTCCGGCTTGTATTCGGGAACGGTGTAACTGTCTCCCGGATAATAAAGCTTGCGATTCACCATCACTGCGGTGTTCTGAACCAAGGGTATGCTGCGATGAATTTCTTGATGCTGATCACCAAAAAACTCTAGGGTGAAGCCCTCCAATTCATATGAGTCTCCATGCTGGACAACCTCTACCTTTATGCCATCAAGTTTGTCCGCCACCTCCTGAGTCGAAAAGATTTTGGTGCTTGGGTGTAATTTCAAAAGTGCCTCAATGTTAGGCCTGTGGCAGTGATCATCGTGAAGGTGAGTTATGACTACTGCCTCTGATGTCTCGGCAATAAAATCCGAACTGAAGTTTCCCGGGTCTATCCAAATAACCCTGGACTTATTTTCAAGCTTCAGACATGCATGGGCGAATTTCGTGATTTTCATAATTGTCTCTCCCTATTCAGTCTAAATTTAGTGACATTGATTGGAGAATGAATGCTCGCATTGGTAGTGAATCCAAATGCCGGTGGCAAAGTCGCTCGAGCATATTTCGCAGCGAAAGATTTTTTTGCCGCGCACAAAATCGAGCACACACTTGTCTCCGCCACTGATTCTGCTCAGTGCATGGCCGAAATCAACGAGTTAGCGCCCAACAAAATTGTGGCCGTGGGCGGAGATGGCACTTTGCATTCGTTAACCGACTACGCAATCCAAAAAAAGATACCGGTTGTTTTATTGCCTGCGGGGAGCGGAAATGACAGTGCAAGAAAACTCGGCTTAGTTGGAAAAAAACCCGAACAGATACTTAGTTCCGGCCTAACTGAGGGCCAGTTCAGAAATATCGATGTCATGCGTGTGACTGTTGCCGAAGGGACGTTTTTCTCCACAGGTACGATTTCGGCAGGCTTGGATTCGAAAGTTAATCAAAGAACCAACAATTATCGCTTTGGCGGTTTTTTGAAATACCCCGTAGGACTACTAAGAGAGCTTCCAGATTTTTCAGCAATCACCTACCAACTCACCATAGACGGGGAGACTAAAGAGTTTGAAGGCATGCTCTGCTCTGTTTCAAACTCGGGCGTTTTTGGCGGGGGTATGAAAATCTCTCCTGACTCAGCGATCGATGACGGTGAACTTGAGCTTTTCACTGTTTCGAAAATTTCCAAACCAGAGTTATTGAAAGTTTTCCCTCGTGTTTATCGGGGTACGCATCTTTCCCACCCAGCCGTTGAATTGTCAACTCTTAGCAAAATTAGGGTCTCGGCCCCAGTGCCAATATTTGCAGATGGAGAGCCACTGGGGTTCGGGGGATTCGAGGCTGAGGTAGTCTCGAAGGCTTTGAAGATAGCGATATAGCCTTTGCACTTGGGTGCAATCTATGGAATACTTTCCTAGTTCACGGCCCCATCGTTTAGCGGCCTAGGACGCCGCCCTCTCACGGCGGTAGCGCGGGTTCAAATCCCGCTGGGGTCACCAAACTCGCTTTCAACGCCAAAAGCTTGGGAGCGAGTTTTTTATTTTTGCCAGCGAGTAGAAAAACTACTGCCAATAACGATTAGTACTACAGGAATCAATGCTGCTGCGTTTAGTCCACCGAAAGAGAAATTCACCAAAATGATTCCAGCAACCGCACCACCGAAAGCACCGGAGAGGTTCATTAGGGTGTCGCTAAAGCCCTGCACCTTGGTTCTCTCGCCTGTTGGCACAACCTCACTAATCAGGGCCGACGCTGCAACCGTCGCTGCCGACCAGCCAAGTCCTAAAAAGAAAAGTCCGATGAACACAAGCCAGTAGTCATATTGGCCAAACCCCGAAATTATTAGCGAAATCAAGAAAATGACCTGCCCCAGCAGCACGGTTTTGACAGTGCCGACTCGGTCGCTCATCATTCCGAATAGCGGTGCAAAGGCATACATGCCAGCAATATGCATGCTAATCGTGAAACCGACCGCCGTCAGGTCGCTTCCGGAAGAGTGAAGATGCACCGGGGTCATACTCATAACCGAGACCATGACCATGTGACTCAGGGCAATAGTCATAACCGCATAGCCAGCCAGCGGGTATTTCTTGATTACCTCAATGGCACTTTTGAAGCTCACGGATCTTCTGCTTGGTTCGATCCCGGCCTCTTGTCTTGCAATTAGCAATGGGTCAGGTTTGAGGCCGAACCAGAAAATCGAGGTGGAAATCAATTGAGCCATAACCGTGAATGCAAAAGGACCAGTAAGTTCTGGCATGCCTAATAATCCCCCAAACCACTCACCGGGGCCGAACATGTTTGGACCAATGACGGCCCCCACGGTGGTTGCCCAGACAACCAGGGATAAATCACGACCGGTTGCCTTTCTGGAGGGGAGATCGGTTGCTGCAAACCTTGCCTGCAACTGAACCGCCGAGGCTGAACCTAATAAAAATAAAGACAGCATCAAAGTGAAAGGATTTTCAATAGCGGCACTAAAAACGATTAGAAACGCACCACTGACCGCCAAGCCTGCACCTGTTGCCAATGCAATTCTGCGCCCATATCGGCCTGCCAAATTTGCCAGCGGCATTGCCCACACTGCCGCTCCCAAAGTGGACAGTGTTGCAGCCAGTCCGCTCAGCTGAGGGCCAATTATCTCGGCCGCTAGCAGGGCGCCAACAGACAGTGTCGCCCCAAGTCCGAAACCGCCCATGACTTGACCCAATGCCAATACCTTGACGGTTCTTCGCTGGAGCTGTTCAAATGGGAAGTCACTGCGTGGATTAATAGTTGGGGCAGAAGCCATGTGGGGAGGATAGCACTCCGCTAAAATAGGGAGGCTAAGACCAGTGAGGTGAAATTGGCAGAACAACCGCTAACGCTTGCAGAAAAACTTTGGCGCGATCATTTAGTCGTCAAAGGTGAAGATGGTGCGCCTGATCTCATCTACATTGATCTCCACCTGGTTCACGAAGTTACCTCTCCGCAGGCTTTCGACGGTCTTCGTCTTGCTGGGCGCGATATAAGGCGCAGAGACCTCACGATTGCCACTGAGGATCACAACACTCCTACTAAAGACATTCACCTGCCCATTGCCGAGCCCACCAGCGCAAAGCAGGTGCAGGCCTTAAGAGAAAACACCAAAGAATACGGCGTCAGAATCCACTCGCTTGGTGATAAAAATCAGGGGATCGTCCATGTGGTGGGACCCCAGCTGGGGCTCACGATGCCTGGAATCACAGTTGTCTGTGGCGACAGTCACACCTCGACCCACGGAGCCTTTGGCGCACTTGCCATGGGAATCGGCACAAGCGAGGTCGAACACGTACTTGCGACCCAGACTCTTCCGCTCACCCCATTCAAGACAATGGCTATTAATGTTGAGGGAACCCTCCGTCCAGGAGTTAGTGCCAAAGACATCATTTTGGCGATCATTGCCAAAATCGGAACAGGTGGAGGGCAGGGGTACGTGTTGGAGTACCGCGGCAGTGCAATTCGAGCACTATCGATGGAGGGCCGCATGACTATCTGCAATATGTCTATCGAGGCCGGTGCAAGAGCCGGGATGGTTGCTCCTGATGAAATAACTTTTGAGTACCTGAGGGGTCGTCCCCACGCTCCTGAGGGCAAAGACTGGGATGAAGCAATTGAATATTGGAAGACTCTGAAAACTGACGAGGGGGCGACCTTCGATGAAGAGGTATTTATAAATGCCGATGAGCTGGACCCATTCGTAACCTGGGGTACAAACCCAGGACAGGGAGTTTCATTGCTCGGTGAAGTTCCTAACCCCAGCACTTATCAAGACCCATCGGATCGGGAGAGTGCTGAACAAGCACTGAAGTATATGGATCTTGAGCCTGGAACGAAGATGAAGGATATTAGAGTCGACACCGTTTTCTTGGGCTCTTGCACGAATTCCAGAATCGAAGACTTAAGAGCTGCCGCTGAATTACTGAAGGGTAAAAAGCTTGCAGAGGGCCTCACAATGATGGTGGTTCCCGGATCTCAAAAAGTTCGTATCGAAGCAGAGTCTGAGGGTCTAGACAAGATATTTAAGGACTTTGGAGCGGAGTGGAGATTTGCTGGTTGCTCTGCCTGCTTGGGTATGAATCCCGACAAAGTTGGCGAATTCAAAAGAGCTGCCAGCACCTCCAACCGAAACTTCGTTGGGCGCCAAGGAAAAAATGCCAGAACTCACTTGGTGAGCCCGGTTGTTGCTGCCGCAACAGCCATTCGGGGAACGCTCAGCTCACCTAGCGATTTGGAGGGTTAGGGATTGGAAAAAATTTCAAATTTCACAGGAATCGGCGTTCCTTTTCGTTACAGCAATGTGGATACGGATCAAATTATCCCTGCTATTTACTTGAAGAGGATTTCAAAGACCGGCTATGAAGACGGTTTGTTTTCGACTCTGAGACAGGACCCTGACTTCGTTTTGAACCAAGATGCCTATCAGAACCCGCAGGTTTTGGTTGCGGGAAGTGATTTTGGAACCGGTTCTTCAAGAGAACATGCCGTTTGGGCTTTGCGAGATTTCGGGTTCAAGGCAGTCTTTTCTCCTAAATTCGCAGACATATTCCGATCCAACTGCGGCAAGCAGGGAGTGATAGCTGGCGTGATTGCAAACTCGGATACCGTAAAGCTCTGGGAAGCCATGGAGGCGAATCCTGGGATTGAATTGGAAGTTGACCTACCCAGTCAAACAGTGAGATGCGGTGAGTTGGAGATAAATTTCGAGATAGACGAATACACTAAGTGGCGTCTCTCAGAAGGGCTTGACGATATCGGGATTACCCTTCAAAACGAGGACAAGATTGCCGAGTTTGAATCCCGGCGAGCGGCTTGGAGACCCAAGACGCTTCCGGTTAAGGGAGACTGATGGGTCAGCTGGTCATCAACGGGGGCAAGCCACTCAAGGGACGAATTGAGTTAAAGGGAGCCAAGAATCTGGTGACCAAAGCAATGGTGGCCTCTCTTTTGGCAGACAGCCCCAGTGTCCTCAAAGACGTCCCTCACATTCGCGACGTTGAGGTAGTTGCCGGTCTTCTCAATCTGCACGGGGTGAAGGTTGAGCACAGCGACGACGGTGTCATGAAGCTGGATCCAAGCGGGGTAAAACAGGCACGTGTTGTAGACATTGATGCCCACGCCGGTTCCTCAAGAATTCCTATTTTGTTCTGTGGCCCACTGTTGCACCAGCTCGGGGAGGCTTTCATTCCGGAGCTTGGAGGGTGTCAAATCGGCGACAGACCAATTGATTTCCACCTAGATGTGCTCCGGGCCTTTGGCGCCACGGTAGAAAAGCAGGTGGACGGAATTCGATTGAGTGCGCCAGACGGACTAGTTGGAACCAAAATTGAGCTTCCCTACCCAAGTGTTGGGGCAACAGAGCAGGTGCTTCTTAGTGCCACTAGGGCCAAGGGAATCACTGAATTAACTGGCGCTGCAGTCGAGCCAGAAATTATTGACTTGATAGCAATACTGCAGAAAATGGGTGCGATCATTTCGGTGGACACTGACCGAGTAATTCGCATCGAGGGCGTTGATCGTATGGATGGTTACAGTCATCGTTCACTGTTTGACCGCAATGAGGCTGCGAGCTGGGCTGCCGCTGCTTTGGCAACCCGGGGAGACATTTTTGTTGCCGGCGCAGAGCAGACAAAAATGACCACATTTTTGAATGTCTTCAGAAAAATTGGCGGGGCTTTTGACATCGAAGATGACGGCATTCGCTTTTTCCACCCGGGTGGCGAACTGAAGCCAGTTGTGATTGAAACGGATGTGCATCCAGGATTTATGACTGATTGGCAGCAACCACTGGTGGTTGCTCTATCTCAAGCCAAAGGTCTTTCTATTGTCCATGAGACGGTTTATGAGAACCGTTTTGGATTCACTGACGCTCTTCGACAAATGGGGGCGGAGATTCAGATTTACAGGGAATGCCTGGGTGGGCACCCCTGCCGGTTCGGAAGACGGAATTTTTACCACTCTGCTGTCATCAGCGGCCCAACAAAACTAACTGGAGCGGATATTGTCGTGCCTGATTTACGTGGCGGTTTCTCTCACGTTGTTGCAGCGTTGGCTGCGGAGGGAAAATCAACAGTTTCTAATATTGAGCTAATCAGCAGAGGCTATGAACACTTTTTGGAAAAACTAACCGCCTTGGGGGCTGACTATAAGGTCAAAGAAGATGCCCGAGCGTGAGCATAAACTTCCCCCCATTCCTAAACACAGGGAGAAGAACCTAGCCCTGTGGGCGGTGGCGTGCATTCTCGCTCCACTTTTCAGACTCTTCTTCAACACTGTGCCTAAAGGAACTGAGAACCTACCCAAAAAGGGTGCCTATATTTTGGTCAGTAATCACACAAGTTACGCGGACCCGCTGGCAATGGCATATTTCATCTTTGTCCAACTGGGACGTGCTCCTCATTTTCTTGCGAAAGAAAGCCTTTTCAGAATCCCCATTTTCGGCAGCTGGCTACCCCACCTGGGCCAGGTTCCAATTTATCGACAAGGTCGTTCCAACCAGGATTCGCTTTCTGCGGCTAAGGCCTATCTTTCAGCCGGTCACACAATCATCATGTTTCCCGAGGGGACGCTGACAAGAGACCCCGACTACTGGCCTATGCGGGGGAGGTCCGGGGCCATCAGGCTTGCAATTGAGAGCGGTGTTCCAGTTTTCCCAGTTGCTCATCACGGGGTCGAAAAGGTTTTACCTCGCTACAGTGGTCGCTTTAGGCCATCTCCTTTCAAGAAGGTAGCGATCCAGGTTGGACCACAAGTTGATCTCAGTGCGTATAAACCAAGCGACAGTCCGGCAAAGATGGCGGAGGCGACAGAGGTTGTTATGCAGGCAATAACCGAGGAACTCAAAAAGATTAGGGCGGGAACTCCTCCTGAGAAACGATGGGATCCAAAAGAAAGCGGTCAAGCGGCTTTTGGTAATTATCGAAAGAAGAAAAAGTGAAAGTAGCCGTCATCGGAGCGGGAAGTTGGGGCACAACTTATGCCAAGGTTTTGGCGGACAGTGGTCACCAAGTGGCTCTGGTTGCCCGACGAGAAGAATTGGCTGAGGAGATCAACACCCATCGGCGCAACTCCGAATACCTGCCTGGCATAACTCTTCCAGACTCAATTGTCGCCACTGCTGATACCCAGGAAGCGCTGGGAGAGGCTGAGCAAATTTACCTTGCAATCCCGTCCAACACCCTCAGGGCTTTTTTGGAAGAAATCAAAGGTTTATTCGGAGATTCCTTGCTAGTGAGCTTGATGAAGGGCTTGGAATCTGAATCGCAGAAGCGTATGAGTCAGGTGATCATCGACGCTACGGGTATAAACCCAGACCGAGTTGTTGTCGTCAGTGGCCCTAACCTGGCGCTTGAGATTGCCCAGCAGCAACCGGCAGCTAGCGTGGCGGCCTGTTCGAGCCTTGAAAACGCGATGGCTGTTGCAAAAGCATCTTCCAACGATTACTTCACGGTTTTTGCTAATGAGGACGTAATCGGCACGGAGCTCGGCGGAGTTTTGAAAAACCTCATTGCTCTAGCTTTGGGAATCGTCAGCGGGGTTGGCCACGGCCAAAATACTAAAGCGAGCATACTTACACGAGGCTTGAGTGAAATAACCAGATTCGCTGTTGTCCTGGGGGCAAGCAGGAAGACGATGTACGGTCTTGCGGGGTTAGGAGATTTGGTGGCAACAGGCGAGTCAAATTTGTCGCGTAACCACAGAGCTGGTGAGATGCTGGGTAAGGGTTACTCGAAGCGAGAGGTTTTGAAGCTGATGCGCCAAACTGCAGAGGGACTTTCCTCGGTTGCACCAGTTCTGGCGCTTGCGAAGGAGCACGGGCTATCGCTTCCCATAATCGAACAGTTGAGCCTGGTAATTGACGGCAAAATGCCGGTTGCAGAATTTGGTAATCAGCTAACTCATGAAACCGAAGAGGCGGAAATCGAATGAGGGTGTTGGTTATCTGCGGCGGGGAATCACCAGAGCACAGTGTTTCCTTGGTTACAACAAAGGCAGTCTTAGAGTCCATTGACCCAGAGCACGAAATCATTCTGGTGGGAATCACTCCAGAGGGTAAGCACATACTTTTACCTGAGGTTGGAGATTGGAATCTTGCGGATTCCCCAAAGTTGGAGGACAACAATCTCGAAATTCTCTGGCCTTTCGGCGGAGGTAACCTTGCCTATTTCGAATATCGCGAGGTTGTTCCAATCGGACAGATAGACGTCTGCCTGCCTCTACTGCACGGAGACAATGGCGAAGATGGATCAATTCAAGGGCTTCTGCAGCTGTGTCATATCCCGTATGTGGGAAATGGCATATCCTCCAGCGCCGTGGCGATGGATAAACAGCTGACTAAAAGTCTCGCGCGAGAAGCGGGCATCCCTGTTTGTGATGAGCAGGTCCTAAAGCACGACCAGTTTTTGGACGATCCTGAATCGACCTTCAACCTACTCAAGGAAAGCATCACCTTCCCAGTGGTAGTGAAACCCGCAAGAAGCGGTTCCAGCGTTGGTGTGAGCGTTGCCGAGGACACTCAAGAGCTTCTGCAGTCTGTCAAGAGTGCCTTTGAGCAAGACGAAAGAGTTCTAATAGAGCCAAGACTTGTGGGGCGAGAGATTGAAATAGCAGTATTAGAAGATAACAGCGGTGAGTTACGGACCTCGGTTGGCGGTGAGATACGGGTTGGCGGAGGCAGAATCTATGACTACCAGGCTAAGTATTTATCCAATGCAGCAGAGCTGATCGTGCCGGCTGAATTGTCCAAGCAGGAGCTAGAGCAGGCACAAGAGTATGCAAAGGCTGCTTTTATGGCTTTAGGCTGCAGGGGCTTGGCCAGAGTGGATTTCTTCTTGACCGATGAAGGTTGGATTCTGAGCGAGGTGAACACCATGCCGGGATTTACTCCTATTTCGATGTATCCGAAGTTGTGGCAGGAGTCAGGTCTGGACTATTCGGAACTAATCTCAAGGCTCATCGCACTGGCTATTCGATAGTTGCGCAGAGTTTGTCCGCTGGAATTGCCGAGACAGCTGGTGCCAGTTCCTCAAGAGCGGTGATGCCGCTGGCCTGGTCCGCATCGACAATGATCTCGGTTGCCGGGCTTCGACCGAAAGTGATGAACCTAAAACTTGGGGCCTGTGAATCATCCACCAGCCAATCGACCCCACCAGCGGTCACACAGGGCAGTGCCGAAACCTCAACCGGTTCTAGGCCGCATCTGTAGATGATTGCCGTTGGTTCACCCCAAGCTGCAGTCGCTTGGGCGTTTGTGTATTTTCTCTCGTGCGGACCTATCGCATCCGGAACTCTTACTGAGACCTCCGCGCAGTTTGGGTCATTGGCATCTTCAGCTGCCTCTAGAGAAACTAGTGGGGTGCAGGCGGTGAGCAACAATATTGGCAGCAGAAGCAAAATTTTCATCTCAAACAGGTTACCTTTGTTTGCGTGTCAACTATCTCTGAATTAGGTGAAAAAGAAGCGCTTCGCCGCTCTCTCGGTTCTCTGCGCCCAACTGAATATGCAATATTGGGAAGCGGAGACGATGCCGCGTTAGTGAAAGCCTCAGACGGCAGTTTTTTGGTGAGCACCGACACCATGATTGAAGACCATGATTTTCGTCTCGATTTCTCAGCCGCTTTCGATTTGGGTTGGAAAGCAATAGCGACCAACTTCTCAGACATTGCAGCCATGGGCGGCACTCCGACCTCGGCAGTCGTCGCCATGGCAGTCTCAGGAGATACCGAAGTTGATTGGCTTATTGAGTTTGTGGAAGGCCTGCAACAAGCATGTGACTCTTTGGCTCCGGGCTCTGGAGTGGTTGGAGGGGACTTAGCCACAGCCAAGCAGAGTTTTATTTCGGTGACGGCCTTCGGTGATCTGCAGGGTTTGGATCCACTAACGCGATCCGGTGCGAAAGCAGGAGACGGAGTCTATGTTGCCGGAACCCTGGGGAAGGCAGCGGCCGGGCTTGAACTTCTTCGGCACTCCGACCCTCAATATGCTCGAAGCTACGATGAATTTGTAAACATTCAACTGCGGCCCACACCTCCACTAGAGCAGGGAAGAATCGCCAACCAAGCTGGCGCTTCAGCCATGATGGATATTAGTGATGGACTGTCCTCTGATGCCTATCGACTGGCTGAGGCGAGTGGAATATCGATTGATATAGATTCATCCAGCCTTCTTGGTTTCCAAGCTGTTTTGGAACAAGCGGCGCTAAGTATTGAAGCTGATACGTTGCCTTGGGTTTTACATGGGGGAGAAGATCACTCTCTGCTGGCCACCTTCCCAGAAGGAACCGAAATACCAAGGGGGTTCAAGCGAATTGGAAGCTGCGGGTCCTTAGACTCACCACTACTTCTAGACGGCACACCCATTTCCCCCATGGGCTGGGACTCAGTTACCGGAAATTAGTGCAAGAGGCTGTTCAGAGTTACTCCGGCACCCTCTCTTGGTAAAGCCTCGACTGCCCCAGAAATAGAATTCCTTCTGAATAGCAAATTGTCTTTACCGCTGAGTTCACTCGCCTTGATTTCTTGTTTTCCATCCTCAGCAATAAGGGTTAGCTTGCTACCGGCTGTCAGATAGAGTCCAGCCTCCAAAACACAGTCATTGCCCAGCGAGATTCCAAGACCACTGTTGGCGCCCAATAAGCTTCGCTCACCGACTGAGATTTTGTGCCTCCCGCCTCCACTCAGGGTGCCCATAATTGATGCCCCACCGCCTATGTCACTTCCGTCGCCAACCACGACTCCTTGGGAGATGCGTCCT
>Ga0209653_1002560_pt1 | contig 13169 bp, 11 predicted proteins | sample SaaInl6LU_22_DNA_FD_184644 | JGI IMG/M metagenome (GOLD analysis project Ga0209653, IMG submission 184644) | Marine microbial communities from expanding oxygen minimum zones in the Saanich Inlet - ESP_116LU_22_DNA (SPAdes) (version 2) | ecosystem: Environmental > Aquatic > Marine > Intertidal... | reverse complement strand
AGAACAAATAGGATTACAAGTAAAATATGGAGTGTTTTTGGTTTTTTCGATTGGGGACGACTCATAGCATATCATTTAATCCCCAAAAGCTTTTTTGGTTAAATGTAGGTGGTCATTTGGGGAAATGTTACCTAAAATTACAAAATTTATTCTTTACCATCAATCGAAAATGTATTTTTACGGTCTAATGTTAATAGATTGAAGCGGCACATTCAAACCTTTGAAATCCAAGACAAAAAGCTCTTTTTGAAGCAGTTGTTTCAATGGGCGCAAGACTTTGACACCTCGCTGTGGCTCGATAGCAATGCGTATCCCTTAAAAGAATCAAAGTACGATGCCGTTTTAGCCGTAGGCAGCCTATCCGAAACCGATGTTCAATTTTGCAATGGGTTTGAGGCACTTCAAGACTTTCAAAATCAGATTCAGGATTGGTGTTTTGGCCATTTGTCCTATGACCTGAAAAATGAGCTCTTTGGCTTATCTTCTGCCAATCATGACGGGTTGGAATTTCCTGATTTGTGGTTTTTTCAGCCAGAGAAAATTTTCGTAATTCGCGGGCACACAGTGACTTTGCACTACCCGATGTTTCAAAAAAAGGAGCTCGCAAAAGATATGTTGGATATCACAACATTTAGAGCACATCCTATTGGTCTGCCGCAAGATAAGTTGCACTTGACGCCAAGATTATCGAAAGAAGACTATGTCAAAAATGTCTCTAAGTTGCAATCGCACATTCAAATGGGGGATATTTATGAGATCAACTACTGTATGGAATGGTTTCAAGAGGGCGCCAACATCAATCCCTCAGAAGTTTTTCAGCAATTGAATCAAATTTCCGCAGCACCGTTTTCTTGTTTTTTGAGGAACAGACAATGGTATGCTATGTCTTCGTCTCCAGAGCGCTATTTGTCGCGAACAGGACAGCAACTGATATCCCAGCCTATTAAAGGTACTTCAAAACGGTTTGAAGATCAAACTTTAGATACGGCCTCAAAAAACCATTTGTGGCAAAGTAAAAAGGAACGGAGTGAGAACGTTATGATTGTGGATTTGGTCAGAAATGACTTGTCAAAGGTAGCCCAAAAGGGCAGTGTTCAAGTCAAGGAGCTTTGTGGGGTTTATTCGTTCAAGCAAGTTCATCATATGATTTCGACAATTGGCGCAGACTTGAGAGAAGACCTCTCGTCCCTCGATGCCATCAAAGCCAGTTTCCCCATGGGTAGTATGACTGGAGCGCCAAAATTGCGAGCGATGCAGTTGATTGAAGATCATGAAGTCAGTAAAAGAGATTTGTATTCTGGCGCCATCGGATACTTTGAGCCAGAGGGCGACTTTGATTTTAATGTGGCCATTCGGACCATACTCTACAATCAGTTGAAATCCTATGTTTCTTATAGTGTTGGCAGTGCGATAACAGCTGCCAGTGAGGCAGCGTTGGAATATGAGGAGTGTTTGGTGAAGGCCAATGCTCTGTCACGTGTTTTGGCGCAAGATAATTTATCCAAACCGGTCAGTCATGATTGAGCAGTTCAAGCGTCATGTCGCCCAGCTTTGGCCGAACATCGCCAATAGCACGTCTTTACTGGCTTTGTCAGGCGGTTTAGACAGTGTGGTTTTGGCGCATTTGTGGCAATCTTGCCAATGGCCTTTCGAGGTGGCGCATTGTAATTTTAAATTGAGAGGGGAGGAGAGCGATGCTGATGCTGTATTTGTGCAGTCTTTATGCGACTTATGGGGTGTTTGTTGTCACAGTACGGCGTTCGACACTAAAGCCTATGCGCAACAACACAAACTGTCTGTGCAGGAGGCAGCACGCCATTTGCGGTATGACTACTTCTATGGTCTCAGCGAGGCGAGAGGATTAGCTTTTATTTTGACCGCACATCACAGTAATGACCAATTTGAAACTTTCTTGATCAACACACTTCGAGGTACTGGTCTAAAAGGTTTAACAGGTATACCTACACAAAATGGTAAAATCATACGCCCCTTGTTGCCCTTTTCCAAAGAAGCTTTGACCACCTACGCCAAGAAGCATCATTTGGAATGGCGAGAAGATTCCTCTAATCAGTCGAGCGATTATTTGAGAAATGCCCTGAGATTAAAGGTTATTCCGGAATTGGTACATCTTCGTCCTCAATTATTGGAAGAATTTGGAACAACAATTAATCACCTGCAAGACGCCCAAATTATGATTGAGGCGTATCTCAAGGATATCCAACCTCAATTGCTTGTAAAAACACCAACAGGCTTCAAATTGCCCTTAGAGGCTTGGCAACAAGTGGACAACCCCAAGACATATTTGTTCTACTTATTGTCTCCCTTTGGGTTTCATCAGTGGGAGGACATTCTTCATTTAATGACCGCCCAAAGCGGTAAAATGGTGCGATCCGATACCTATCAATTACTTAAAGACAGAGCCTGTTTATTGCTTGAACCAAAACATGACAATAGTGTAAGTAATATATTGATTTATAATCAATTAAAACCTATTGAGTTTGCGAATAAACTATTGACAATAGAAGCTGTTGAGACACAAGAATTGGGATCTGCTGCTTGCATTTATGTCGATGCTGACTTGTTAAACTTTCCCTTAACTCTAAGACTCTGGCAGGCGGGAGACCGATTCCAACCTGTAGGAATGACAGGTACCAAAAAAGTGAGTAAATATTTAAAAGACGAGACTGTTTCGTTATTCGACAAATCGCGACAATATGTTTTGTGTTCGGACGAGCAAATTGTTTGGGTAGTTGGCCGACGGGCAGATGAAAGATTTGTTGTTAACGCTGAAACCAAACATATATTAAAATTGACGCTTTCATAACATGCCCTTAGTCCAAAGCTCATATCGCGCGCCTCATTTGTTTAAAAATGGCTATTTCTCCACCGTTTACTCTGGTTTAGTGCGCCGGGTGCCAGGTGTTCAGCAGCAGCGTGAGCGACTAACCCTAGCTGACGGCGATTTTATTGACCTCGATTGGATGCGAGCATCGAAACCTTCAAGAACACTAATCGTGTTGCTCCACGGTCTAGAAGGCGACTCTAAACGTCCCTATATGCTTGGTTCAGCTAAGCTTTTTAACCAGAACGGCATAGACGCTGTAGGGGTGAATTTTAGGGGTTGTAGTGGCGAATATAATTTGACCTACCGATCATACCATTCTGGCGAAACAGATGATTTACACCAGATATTACTTTACATACTTGCCAATTACCACTATGAAGCCATTGTGCTGCGAGGTATCAGTTTGGGTGGCAATGTATTGCTGAAATATTTGGGCGAAGATCGTGACCGACCAAAAGAAGTTAAATTGGGCATCGCTATATCTGCACCATGTGACCTCTATGGATCAATGCTTGAATTACATCAATGGTACAATCGACCCTATGAGATTTATTTTAAACGTCATTTGACTAAGCGTTTGAAGCACAAAATAACCCTTTTCCCCGACCGTATTCAGCAGAAGGACATGGAACGCATCAAACGCCTCAGGGATTTTGACGATGTCTATACCGCACCTGCCCACGGTTTTGAAAGTGGATTACATTACTATCAGGCCTCAAGTAGCTTGCCGTATATTGAACATATCAAAGTACCTGCCTTGTTGCTTAACGCTCAAAATGATTCCTTTTTGTCGGACTCCTGTACACCTCAGGAATGGGCTGAGACATCAAAATCCTTTTATATTGAGCACCCTAAGTATGGGGGACATGTTGGTTTTCATCTCAACGGCTCATTTTATTATGACGAACTGCGCTCCCTGAGTTTTGTCAATGCGCATCTATGAGTATTTTGAGTCATTTTTTTCGCGCTCTCAAACAAGATTAAAATGATTGAACAAATCCTCAGCAAGTTTTGGCCCTTGAAAATCCTTGAAATGATTAACCGTTGCATTAACCACGTTATTATACCCCTTGTGTTCCAATCCAAAAGGATAATAGTTATTCTCTTCCAGTATTTCTGAATTGGTAATGCTGCCATTACCGTTTTTGTCGGAGTAGGAGAGACGTATGTTCCCCAAGTGGTCTTTGTACTGATACATGTAGCTCATACTGCCGTTAGTGTTTTCGACATAGCCCTCTGGGTGCGTCATAAACGCCAAAGTCTTGGCTGCTGTACCAGTCTTTTCATAAATGAAATAGCCTGCGTAGTCTGTTACTTTGTTTCTCATGATTTGGGGTTAGGGGTAACTAAATTAAACAATAATTATGCTGAATCGCATTTAGTCTTTGAAAATCACTCAAAAAATGATAATTTCCCCATACCAAATGCTTAGCCTCAAATGTCCAACACCCTAAAAAAAATTTACGGCAGTGCCGTTTTCGGTGTCGATGCCACAACGATTACCGTAGAGGTCAATGTGGGTCAGGGCATCGGTTATCATTTGGTGGGTTTGCCCGATAACGCCATCAAGGAAAGCAACTACCGGATAGCGGCAGCTTTACAAAACGTCGGTTTCCGCATTCCCGGTAAGAAAATCACTATCAATATGGCGCCCGCCGATATGCGTAAAGAGGGCAGTGCCTATGACCTGACCTTGGCCATGGGCCTTCTATCGGCCTCGGGGCAAATTGCAGCGCCAGACATTGAGCGCTATCTCATCATGGGCGAATTATCCCTCGACGGCAGTCTGCAACCCATCAAGGGAGCCTTGCCCATCGCAGTGCGTGCCAGACAGGAGGGTTTTGAGGGTTTTATCTTACCAGCTCAAAACGCCAATGAAGCCGCCATTGTCAACGATCTTAAAATATACGGCGTATCGTCCATCACCCAAGTCATTGATTTTTTTAACGAAGGCAAGCCCCTACAACCAACCATCATCGATACCCGAAAGCTGTTTTTTGAACAACACGCTCAAATGGACCTTGATTTTGCCGACGTCAAAGGTCAAGAGGGCATAAAGCGCTGTATGGAAATTGCCGCCGCTGGAGGGCATAACATCATTTTAATAGGACCCCCTGGATCCGGTAAAACCATGTTAGCCAAACGCTTACCCAGTATTTTGCCACCCATGTCATTGGCCGAAGCCTTGGAGACTACCAAAATCCACTCCGTTGTAGGTCGCTTAAAGGCCGAGGACAGTTTGTTGGCTCAAAGGCCCTTCCGCGCACCCCACCATACCATTAGCGATGTGGCACTCGTTGGCGGAGGCAGCTACCCACAGCCCGGAGAAATTTCGTTGGCCCATAACGGGGTATTGTTTTTAGACGAGTTACCCGAATTTAAACGAACCGTTTTGGAGGTGATGCGACAGCCCCTGGAAGATAGGGAAGTAACCATTTCTCGGGCCAAGTTTACCGTGACTTATCCCAGTAGTTTTATGCTAGTAGCCAGTATGAATCCCAGTCCAAGTGGTCACTTCTATGATCCTTCAGCACCTCATACTACCTCTATGGCCGACATGCAGCGCTATATGAATAAGATTTCTGGTCCTTTACTCGACCGCATTGATATTCATATTGAAGTCACACCAGTACCTTTTCAACAATTGACAGAGGAACGCAGGGGAGAGCCTTCGGAATTAATCCGAGAGCGAGTTATCGCTGCGCGTACAGTGCAACAACGACGGTTCGAAAGCATAAAAGGAATATATTACAACGCACAGATGAGCAGTAAGCATATCCGCCAATTTTGTAAACTGGACAGCAAGTCTAAAGCTTTACTCAAATCAGCTATGGAACGACTCAATCTGTCTGCACGGGCCTATGACCGCATCTTAAAAGTAGGACGCACCATAGCCGATCTGGAGGCGGAATCACATATTCTAAACCAGCATATCGCCGAAGCCATACAGTACCGAAGCCTCGATAGAGAAGGTTGGTTGGGATAATGGTTTTTCTTTTGAACAAACAAGAAAAGGGACAAAACAGACCTTCTCAGCTAAAAAGTGATCGCAAACGCTCGACCCATTTGGCTTGCACCAATTTGTTTTTGTAGGGTGCATAGCGCAACGGTGCATCTAGCCAATTGGCTCTGTGAGATACAGCCTTTTGGTGACTGAAGGTGTCAAATCCAAACTGGCCGTGATAGGCGCCAATACCACTTTCGCCCACACCACCGAAGGGCAATCTCGAATTGACAAATTGCATCATGGTATCGTTAATACTTCCTCCTCCAAAGCCAAAGCGGTCAATGATCGTTTGAATAAAGCGCTTGTTTTTTGAAAAAACATAAAAACCTAAGGGCTTGGCAAATTGATCTACGCAGTTTTCAATATCTGCAAAGGTCTCATAAGTGAGAACAGGTAAAATAGGCCCAAAAATCTCATCTTTCATTACTGGGCTGTCCATTGTTGGCTGGGCCACCAAGGTGGGTGCTAAGGCGTTAGTTTCTAGATCGAATGTACCGCCACAAATAACGTCTTCCCCTTCGAGCAGAGACAATTGGCGTTCCAAGTGCTTGCGGTGAATCAACCGCCCGTAGTCTGCAGACTGTAAAGGATCGGCACCGAAAGCTGCCCTTATCTCTTTACGTAAAGCGGCCACAAGAGGTTGGTAAATGGTCGTATGCACCAATACATAATCGGGGGCGATACATGTTTGTCCAGCATTGAGAAACTTGCCCCAAACAATGCGCTTTGCTGCCAATCCAATAGCCGCAGATGGATCAATAATACAAGGATTTTTACCGCCCAATTCTAAGGTGACGGGTGTCAAGTATTCCGCAGCAGCCTTGGCAACTATTTTACCTACCGCCACACTGCCCGTAAAAAAGATATAGTCCCATCGCAATTTAAGTAGGGTCGAGGCAGTTTTAGCATCACCTTGAATGGCCGTGACATGGCAAGGGTCAAAAACTTCGGCGATGAGGTCTGCCACCAATTGTGAGGTTTGGGGACTGTGTTCACTGGGTTTCAGCAAAACACAATTACCGGCAGCAACTGCCGCAATAAGCGGAGCAAGGGCCAGCTGAAAGGGGTAATTCCAAGGGGAAATATGTAAAGTAAGTCCGTAGGGTACTTTGTAAATAAAATCCTTTGATGGGAAATTCAACAGACTTCCACTAACTCTTTGTGGACGGCTCCATCGCTTCACTTGGGTAAGGGCTTGGTCGATATCCGCCAAAACAACTGAAAGCTCAGAAATATAAGATTCGAATTCTGGCTTACCTAAATCTTTTTTTAAGGCCAGATAAACAGCCTCTTCTCTACGAATAATGGCCTTTTTAAGCGCTTTTAGGCTTTTTATTCTATAGGCCAAGACCTTGCTTTGTCCAGAACGGAAAAAATCGCTTTGCCTTGCTTGAATGGTATTGATAGATTCAGTCATGGGTACGAAGGTAATAAAATCAATGGCATAAATCCCAAATGGGGTCTTGAGGCAAGGGGGCCTCAATTATCAGTGGCGACTTGGTTACCGGGTGAACAAATTCCAGTTGCCGGGCGTGCAAATGAATCCCCCCGTTGGGGTTGCTGCGGTCAAAACCGTATTTGAGATCGCCCTTAATTGGAGAACCAATAGCGGCCAGTTGTGCCCTAATTTGATGATGACGCCCTGTTTCAAGAGTGATTGACAAAATACTGTAGCGGTCCAAGGATCGTGTGACTTGGTAGTGCAAAACAGCCCGTTTGGCATCGCTGTGCTCCGAATGAAACACAGTCGCCTTGTTGTTTTTTGGATTCTTTTTAAGCCAGTGTATCAGTGTTGCTGAAGCCTTTTCGGGCGGGTGTTGTACCGCTGCCCAATAGGTTTTAACGACTTTTTTATCAACGAATAATTGATTCATCCTTGTGAGTGCCTTGGAAGTTTTGGCAAAAATAACTGCGCCGCTTGTCGGTCTGTCGAGTCTGTGAACGACTCCCAAGTAAACAGCACCTGGTTTGCTGTATTTCTCTTTAAGATAAGACTTGATAAGATCGGGGAGTGGTGCGTCACCCGTTTGATCGCCTTGCACCAAATCGCCAACCCTTTTGTTCACCACGATCAAATGGTTGTCCTCAAATAAGATGTCTAAATTAAAAGGGCGGGTGGACATGAAGATTACGGGTTCTAATACTGCTCCTCGGCATTGGGAAAGTCTTTGGCTTTAACATCTTTATTGTATTGCCCAATAGCCTCAATCATATCGTCATACAAATTCATATAACGTCGCAAAAAACGGGGATTGAATTCGTGCGTCATCCCAATCATATCGTGTAACACCAACACCTGCCCATCGACCCCACCGCCAGCACCAATACCAATAACAGGAATACTGACACTCTCTGCCACCTCTTGGGCTAATGCTGCGGGAATTTTTTCTAAGACAATGGCAAAACAACCTGAAGCCTCCAACAGCTTAGCATCCGCTTTCAGCTGAATAGCTTCTTGTTCTTCCTTGGCACGAACCGTATAGGTGCCAAATTTATAAATGGATTGCGGGGTTAAGCCCAAATGCCCCATAACAGGAATACCGGCATTAATAATGCGTCGAATCGATGATTTGATTTCTTGACCACCTTCTACCTTTACCGCGTGGGCACCACTTTCTTTCATAATGCGAATGGCCGAACGCAAGGCTTCCTTATCGTCGCTTTGATAGGTACCAAAAGGCAAATCGACCACCACTAAGGCCCGCTTTACAGCCCTAATGACAGCCGAAGCGTGATAAATCATATGGTCTAAAGTAATGGGAAGCGTGGTTTCGTGACCAGCCATGACATTACTGGCAGAATCGCCAACCAAAATTACATCTATACCTGCCGAATCAACAATTTGCGCCATGGTATAATCATAGGCAGTAAGCATAGATATTTTTTCACCCCGAGCCTTCATATCGACAAGACTCTTGACAGTGATGCGTTTGTAATCTTTTTTTGCAGTGGACATACAATTTCTCTTAGCTGGTAAAAGTAGTAAAAATGGCAAAACGGCGAACTATTATGTCATTATGTCATAAAAATAGGATGAAATATGACAAATACGAGTCTCAGGGATATTGGCATAAAGGTTGAACTGTGCTGATTAAATTTGAAAAAATCCAAATTATGAGTAAAATTATAGGAATAGATTTAGGAACAACCAACTCATGTGTCTCTGTTATGGAGGGTAATGAGCCAGTTGTAATCACGAATGCGGAAGGCCGTCGTACAACACCTTCAGTAATTGCCTTTGTCGAAGGCGGTGAGATTAAGGTAGGCGATCCGGCCAAACGTCAGGCTGTTACTAACCCGACCAAAACCGTTTTTTCGATCAAGCGTTTTATGGGTAACAGCTTCTCAGAATCTTCGAAGGAAGTCGCTCGTGTCCCATATAAAGTAGTTAAAGGTGATAACGACACCCCAAGGGTGGATATTGATGGTCGTATGTACACGCCTCAAGAGTTGTCAGCCATGGTGCTGCAAAAAATGAAAAAAACAGCTGAAGAGTTTTTAGATCAAGAAGTCACAGAAGCGGTCATTACCGTTCCAGCATATTTTAACGACGCACAGCGTCAAGCCACTAAAGAAGCTGGTGAGATTGCTGGACTCAAAGTAAGACGTATCATCAACGAGCCAACCGCAGCAGCACTGGCTTATGGACTCGATAAAAAAGGTGTAGATCAAAAAATTGTAGTCTTCGATTTTGGTGGTGGTACACATGATGTATCTATACTCGAATTGGGCGATGGTGTTTTCGAAGTACTTTCTACAGATGGAGACACACACCTTGGTGGAGACGATGTGGATGATGCTGTAATCAATTGGTTAGCCGACGAGTTCAAAGCCGATGAAGATATCGATCTGAGAAAGGATCCTATGGCACTTCAACGTTTGAAAGAAGCTGCTGAAAAGGCTAAAATTGAACTGTCATCGTCCAACCAAACCGAAATCAATTTGCCCTATGTTACTGCGACAGCGAGCGGCCCAAAACACCTGGTGCGTTCTTTGAGCAAAGCGAAATTCGAGCAGTTGATTGACAGCCTAGTAAAACGCACAATTGAGCCCTGTAAAACTGCTCTGAAAAGCGCAGGATTGTCAACTGGCGATATCGATGAAATCATTTTAGTTGGAGGGTCAACACGTATTCCAGCAGTTCAGGAAGCCGTGGAGAAGTTCTTTGGAAAAAAACCGAGCAAAGGCGTAAACCCTGACGAAGTAGTTGCCGTTGGCGCTGCTATTCAAGGTGGTGTTCTTTCGGGTGATGTTAAAGATGTCCTTCTTCTGGACATCACTCCATTGTCATTAGGAATAGAGACCATGGGAGGTGTAATGACCAAATTGATTGATGCCAATACAACCATCCCAACCAACAAATCTCAGGTATTTTCTACAGCGGCTGACAATCAGCCTTCAGTAGAAATTCATGTTTTGCAAGGTGAACGCCCAATGGCTGCCGATAATAAAACCATTGGCCGATTCCATTTAGATGGCATTCCGCCAGCCCCAAGAGGAACTCCTCAAATTGAGGTGACTTTCGATATTGACGCCAACGGGATCATCAATGTGAAAGCAGGAGATAAGGCAACAGGTAAATCTCAAAACATCAGAATTGAAGCGTCTTCAGGTTTGACAGAAGAGGAAATCCAACGCATGAAACAAGAGGCCGAAGCCAATGCAGACGCCGATAAATTGGTGAAGGAAAAAGTTGAGAAACTCAATAGCGCTGATGCCATGATTTTCCAAACCGAGAAGCAGCTGAAAGAGTTTGGCGACAAACTACCAGAGGATAAAAAGAAGCCTATCGAGGAAGCCTTAGAAGCTTTGAAAAAGGCCTATGAGACCAAAGAGCTAGAAGTCATCGACCCGGCTCTAGAAGAGCTTAATAAAGCTTGGACAGCGGCTAGCGAAGAAATGTACAAAGCCCAACAAGAATCACAAACAGGTGGCGGAGAGGCTCAGCCAGAAGACCAGTCTAACGCCGAAGGCGACAACGTCGAAGATGTGGATTTTGAAGAGGTCAAATAATCCTTTATAAATCAATGTAAAAGAGCCGCTTGAAGCGGCTCTTTTTTTTTGGACTAGGACTGCACTCTATTGCGTTTTATCATCCAAAATACCGTGTAAATTCCGCCTAAAACACTTGGTATAAACCAGCCTGAGATTCCAGGAAATACCTTGTTCACAACCACAAAAGCTGTTGTAGCGGCAACATAACCTCCGATCATATTACTCAAATGTATTTTCAGCCAACCTTTTCTCAAAGATTCTCGTTGTTTCAATAAATTGTAGTCACGGAGACCAATCGACAGACCCAAAAGACCAAAAACAAATAGAATGACATTGACCTTTGAGAGGAAAATAATAGGGTAGCCCATCATACCGACGCATAGTGCCATCATGGTTATGGCCATTAACCGTTCCGTTTTAGTGTCGTAGGATTGGCGTTTGAAATGTCTGGCCCGATATCCCATTAAAATAAAGTACGTACTAAAGAGTCCAATCGCAAATAAAAATGCACTTTCGTGATTTGGGAGCACAGAGATAAGTAATGCCAAACAGGCGGAGGTTAACATGCTGTAATAAAACACCAAACCAAACTTTCTGTGTGCTTTAGATCCTTTTACTGCAATCAAGGAAACCGCACCGGTGAATAAGGCCAAGCCACCAAAGCCTGCGTGAACATAGATCAAGGCCTGAGCAAAATCGGTCATTTTATAGGTTTTTGTATTGGCACTTGTCATCCTTATAACCGCTGCAGCAGCAACAGCTTGATCGCACGAAGAGCGTGAGAAGAAGTCCAAGACCAAGACCCAACAAAATACAACCGACGAAAACAAAGATATCAGCTTTTAAATAGAAAAGGCCCACGCCAAGACCACATAGCAGACCGCCACCGAGGGCACCAGAACTTTTGTCAATAGGTTTCACAATAATAGATTTAGGGGTTAATAGAAAGCAATATAGTAAATTCTATGAAAGCGGCATTTTGTCCATAGCAAACAAAAAAATAAGCTTAATTTTGCAGGTAAATCACAGCTCATGAAACTATCCAAAGCGCTTATCCTCAGTTTGTCCGAAAAGGCCAGAAAGGACACCCTAATGGAAACTTTGGACATTGAATTCATCGATGCAGGAGAGGATTTCTTAACGGCAAAAATGCCTGTAAATACGCGCGTTTTTCAACCCGATGGTGTGTTGCATGGCGGTGCCACCTTTGCCTTAGCTGAAACTGTTGGCAGTTTTGCTGCGCACCTCATCAATCACGATAGAGAGGTGACTATTAGAGGCATTGAGATGTCTGGAAACCATCTAAAGAGCGTTAAATCGGGGTTCGTTTATGCCACCGCCAAAGCTGTTCACAATGGCCGAACTACACAATTGTTTCAAATAGAGATCAAAGACGATATGGACAACATCATTTCTATTTGTAAGCTAACAACCATTGCTATCGACAAACAAAAATAGACCCCTTGTCAAACTACAAACTACAGCGCATTCAACAGCAAATCCGTCAGGGCTTGCCCTTTGTGTGGTTCAAGAGGGCAGGAGACCACCAAGTCAATATCATGCTCCAAAAGGATGATTGTTTTCACACAACTCAAAATCAACCGCATCAAAGTGGCTTTGTGGTAGCCCCCTTTGAGAAGGAACATCCTGTTTTATTTTATCCAAAGGATCAGTGCGATTCTTTTTCTGTAGAGCTATGGACATCTCAGTGGACCAAAATCAAACCCCGCGAAACAGCGTCCTCAGATCAACAAGTCTTCGAATCTCAAGTCAATAAAGCGATAGAGGTTATGAAAAACAGCGATTTAGAAAAAGTTGTTTTATCGCGGTCTGTTGCTTATGATATGCCAAAAATGGATTATTGCGCTGCTTTTTCAGCCTTAGCCCAGGCATATCCCAACACTTTTACCTACGCCCTATGGCATCCCCAACTAGGATTTTGGATGGGTGCTACGCCAGAGCGATTGGCGCAAGTCGATAAAGGAATATTAAAAACAGTGGCCTTAGCAGGAACCCAATCATGGGATCCCTCTAATTTTTTGGAATGGAGTGCTAAAGAGCGTCAAGAACAAGAGTTTGTGGTTAAAGATATCGCATCGATTTTGGAACCATATGCCAAGACCTGGCAGCAACACCCAACGACCACTGTTCAGGCTGGCCATTTGGCCCATCTTAAAACGAAAATTGACGTCGAGCTGAAAGACCAATGGGGGCATCGGGTTTTGACTATTGCACAACAGTTGCATCCTACAGCGGCCGTTTGTGGTTGGCCAAGGCCAGAGTCCTTAGCACTCATTCGTCAAATTGAAACTTACCAAAGAG
>Ga0209653_1002559_pt1 | contig 13172 bp, 11 predicted proteins | sample SaaInl6LU_22_DNA_FD_184644 | JGI IMG/M metagenome (GOLD analysis project Ga0209653, IMG submission 184644) | Marine microbial communities from expanding oxygen minimum zones in the Saanich Inlet - ESP_116LU_22_DNA (SPAdes) (version 2) | ecosystem: Environmental > Aquatic > Marine > Intertidal... | reverse complement strand
GGTATTGTTTCCATGTTTTTCTTTAATAGAATGTAAACCTAATGGTGTTTTGTCGCTATTTTTAACATTTCCTACACCTTTCTTAGCCGATGAAATAGAGTATTCTTTTATAATGGTGTTGTCTTTAATATGATATAGTTTTTGCTCTGAAATGGATACAAAAAGTATTTCTTGATAGCTTGTTCCTTTTTTATCAACGCAATAGTTGTTGACCTTTTCGATAATACTGTCGTTTGTAGAAAAAATCATGAAAAAGAACGAGAGAATTAATTGAACCATAGTATTTCGTTGAGGTTTTGTTGTTTGAGAAGATCATTTGTTTTTGAGAAATGCTTGCATCCAAAAAATCCAGAATGTGCCGAAAAGGGTGAGGGGTGGGCAGCTGTCAAAATATGATGTTGACTATCGTCAATGAGTTCAGCTTTGTTTTGTGCAAAACGACCCCACAGAAGAAAAACGAGGCCGTTTTTTTCTTTTGAAAGGGTAGTAATAACGAAATCAGTAAACTCTTCCCATCCTTTCTTTTGGTGAGAGCCTGCTTGTCTAGAACGAACGGTGAGGGTAGCATTTAGCATTAAAACACCTTGCCTTGACCAGTGCTCAAGATTTCCAGATTGTGGTATTTCGCCGCCAATATCTTCTTTAATTTCTTTGAAAATATTTTTTAGAGAGGGAGGTGCTTGTACTCCATCTGAAACGGAAAAACACAAACCATTTGCTTGATCAGGTCCGTGATAGGGGTCTTGACCAATAATAACAACTTTCACCTTATCGAAAGGGCAAAGATCAAAAGCTGAAAATATTTTGTTGCCAGGAGGGTAAATGACATGCTGCTTCTTTTCTTCTTTTAAAAACGTTTTGAGTAATGAAAATGATTCTGATTGAAATGCTGGAAGCAATTTATTTTTCCAACTTGACTCTATTTTAACGGTATTGTTTTCCACTTTTCAAAGTTAGTTAATTGGATATTTTTTCAAAATAAAATCGTTAAATTTGTACTCTTCTATAATTTTACAATTACGAAATGAAAAAAGGTGTTTTATTTACGATTTCAATTTTTATGATTTCATTATTGATTTCATCATGTGGCGTAACCGAGCCATGTCCAAATTACTCTCAATCTAATTCAGAAATTGAAACACCAGCCTAAATGAACTGGAAACAACTGTCTGATATCAATGCACTTGAAAGTATCAAGGCGAATAAATCGTCTGTTACAAGTCTCATTTTTAAGCATAGCACTAGATGCTCAATTAGTAAAATGGTTCTTTCTCGTTTTGAAAGAGAACATCAAAATTCAGACATGAATTTGTACTTTCTAGATTTACTTGCAAATAGAGTTGTTTCTGACCGAATTTCTGAAGATTTTGGAATAAAGCACGAATCCCCTCAAGTGCTTATTATTAAAAATGGGAACTGCATTGCTCATGCTAATCACAATGCAATTAATCAACTTGACCTATCCGAATTTTAACAATGGCTGAACAGCAATTCAAAAAAAAACCTAAATGGCTTAGGGTAAAGCTGCCAACAGGTAAAAACTATAAGCACGTCAGAAAGTTAGTAACCGACAACAAACTACATACCATTTGTGAATCTGGTAACTGTCCAAACATGGGTGAATGTTGGGGAGAAGGTACTGCCACTTTTATGATTTTGGGGAATATTTGTACCCGCTCTTGTGGTTTTTGTTCAGTAGCAACTGGAAGGCCATTGCCTGTGGACTGGGAAGAGCCAGAAAAAGTAGCCGATTCCGTAAGACTTATGGAAGTGAAACACTGCGTAATTACATCTGTTGATAGAGATGAATTACCAGACGGAGGTTCATTGGTTTGGGTTGAGACGGTAAAGGCTGTGAGAAGAAAGAGCCCAGGTACAACTATGGAAACTCTAATTCCTGATTTCAAGGGTATTGAAGAGCAAGTTCAAAGAATCATTGATGTTGCCCCAGAAATTGTTTCTCATAATATTGAAACGGTTAGAAGACTAACAAAAGAAGTTAGAATTCAGGCCAAATACGATAGAAGTTTGGCTGTTCTTAAACAATTGAAAGACGGAGGCATGCGTACAAAATCTGGTATCATGCTAGGACTAGGCGAAACAGAGGAGGAAATCCTTGAAACCATGGACGATTTACGTTCGGTGGGTGTAGATATTATGACCATCGGACAATATTTACAGCCTACACCAAAGCATTTGCCAGTAAAAGAATTTATCACGCCAGAACAATTTGAAAAGTTAAGATTAATAGGTCTTGAAAAAGGATTTCGCTTTGTAGAGAGTTCTCCTCTTGTAAGATCATCTTATCGAGCTGAAAAACATCTTGGATAATTTATTTGTTAAGCATAATAATGTGAACAAAATAATTCGTAAATTTATCCCTCTAAATTTTATAATTTAATCACAAAGAATGAAAAATTTTATTATCACACTACTATCAATAGCTTTCTTGTCTTACTTTATTTTGGACACATTCAACAAGTCTGAGCAGACTTATGTGCCATTGATGGAGAGAGTTACTTCTCCTACTAAAGGTGCTAAAGGCGCTTTGGAATACCTTCACCGTTTAAAAGCAAATAGCGATGGTGTAATTCCAATTGAAGCGGTATTAAATGCAAGAGAAGCTGTAAACAGCAGAAAAGCGGCTAGACAAGCTGCTGCTAACACTACTTTGTTGTGGCAAGAAATGGGTCCCGATAATGCAGGTGGAAGAACTCGTGCAATTTTAATAGATAAAGATAATTCCAATCTAATTTATGCCGGTGGTGTTTCTGGAGGTTTATGGAAATCTACCAACGGTGGAAATAGCTGGAATATTATTAATGGAACAGATAGATTAGAATTTTCTGGTGTGGTAAGTATTTGTCAAACTTCTAATGGTGATATCTATTTTGGAACTGGTGAAGGTTCTACTTCTAACTTGTCAGGAACTTCCAACGGAGCTTCTGCTTTCATTGGTGGAGGTATTTACAAATCAACTGATGGAGGAAATTCATTCAGTCAATTGCCTTCTACTGCACCATCAAATTTTATTTCTACTAATTTTGATTTCTCAGCAGTGACTGAGTTAGCGGCACACCAAACAGACCCCAACACTGTTTATGCTGCTACTAGAGGTGGTTTAAAACTTTCTAAAGACGGTGGTACAACATGGACTACTGAAGCTACAGGGGAGTTTTTTGATGTTGAAGTAAACTCCGATAACTCTGTATTTGCTTCAAAATATAATACAGTTTACTTTTCTGAAGACGGTAGCCCGGGTACTTTTAATTCCTTACCTTCTGTGCCATTAACTTTTGGTGGAGGTACAAACGGAAGAATAGAGCTTGCTATTTCCCCTTCAGATGCTAATTATGTTTATGCTATTTATTCTAATCAAGGCGGATTGGGAAGGTATAAAGGAATATACCGTTCAACCGACAAAGGGCAATCATGGGAGCTTATACTACCAGGATGGTCAGGTAGTACTCCTCCAGTTTATAACATATTCAACGAGCAAGCTAATTATGCAATGACTATTGCTGTTGATCCTCAAAATAAAGACAGAGTTATCATTGGTGGTCTTGATTTGTGGGAATTCGAATATGGTGTTGGAATAGAGCCTATTTCATATTGGGCAGTTTCTGATTATGTTGATTTTTACGTACATGCTGACCAACATGATATTGTTTTTGATCCAAATAACCCTAATCGATTTTTCATCGGCAATGATGGTGGAGTTTACCGAACGGATGATAATGGCGTAAACTTCTCATCAATAAACAGAGGATATGGAGTTACACAATTTTATACTGTAGATTACTCTAAAGATGGTAAAGTCATTGGTGGTACTCAAGATAATGGTACACAGTTCGTAGACTTTGGAAATCCTGCCTCTGAGCTTGCTTCATTTGAAGTTTCGGGCGGTGATGGTGGATATACACAAATTTCTTACATCAACCCTGATATTTTATTCACTGAAAGTCAAAATGGATCAGCAAGACGTTCAGCAGACGGGGGTGTAACAACTGGTACAATTGAAAACTTCCTTGGTGATACTATGTTAGGTTTGTATGAGACTGCTCAATCTGAAGGGGCTGGTTTCTTTGCAACATTTATTAATCCAATGCATTTATGGGAACAGGTTGATGCAGATGGAAATCCTGTTGATACAAGTATGTTCTTTGCTGCTACAACTGAAATTTATTCAAGTTCTTCAGATTACTGTGTATACATGACAAAACAAGCATTAGATTTTAGTATTACACCAACTTGGTTTCAGGTTACTCCAAAATACTCAAGTCCAATTGAAAGAATATCCGTCTCTTCTGATGGAAATCATATGTTCTTTTCTAGAGGAAACTCTTTGTACAGAACAGATAATCTTAACTTGAATTCTGATACAATTACGGATACCTACAAATTTTTGGATGTAGGTTCTACAGCTGTCATTGATAGTGGTGATAATGTAGATGCTGTTGTTTCAACAATTAGCATTTCAAGCTCAGGCTTTCAGAATACAATTACTGATATTGCTGTTGATCCTAATAACAACGATAATGTTGTTGTAACTGTTGGTGGATATAGCAACATTACGCATGTATTCAAATCAACAAATGCAACTTCGGCAAATCCAACATTTACATCTATTCAAGGAAATTTACCTCAAATGCCTGTGTATTCAGCAGTAATTGATGTACATAATTCTAATAATATTATCATTGGAACTGAATTCGGTGTTTGGTCAACTACTAACGGCAGTAGCTGGACTTTGGAAGACAATGGTCTGCCAATTGTTCCATGTCACATGTTACGTCAACAGTATTTACCTGGTGACAATAAAGGAGTTATTTATGTAGGAACTCATGGTAGAGGAATTTTCAGGTCTTCAAACACATCTTCAGTATTTGACTTCTCAGAAGACGAAGGTGAAAATTCAATTGATTTGCTATCAATTTATCCAAACCCTGCTGAATCTTACGTCAATGTAGAACTTTCTTCAGATGTTCAAGACTTTGATGTTAGCATAATTGATTTGATGGGTAAAGAAGTATATTCTTCAACTAAAATGAACACTACAAGAATTGATATTTCATCATTGGAAGTAGGCAACTATGTTGTTATTGTTGTTGCTGATGGTAAAAAACAACTTGGCAAGTTCATTAAAACAAAATAATAAATTAAAAATTCAATAAAAGCTCTGCACAAGCAGAGCTTTTTTTTTCTTAAAGATGAAGACTAGAATAGCAATAAATGGTTTCGGAAGGATTGGTCGTGTTTTTTTACGCTCAGTCATTAATAATCCAACTATTGAAGTAGTAGCAATAAATGATTTGGCTAGTGCGCATACCATGAGTCATTTATTTAAATACGATTCTGTTCATGGGGTATACGATGGAAAGGTTCACTATACAGAAAATGCTTTATTAATAGATGGACATTCTATTGATTACCTTTCATATTCAAAAATTGAAGATATTTCATGGGAAAAATATAATGTTGATATTGTTATTGAATCTACTGGTCTTTTCAAAGATAAAAGCAGTGCGTTAGCGCATATTAAGGCTGGTGCTAAAAAAGTTATAATCTCTGCGCCACCAAGCGATGATTCAATTAAGACCATTGTCTTGGGAGTAAATGATGATGTAATTACCGATGATGATGTTATCCTTTCTAACGCATCCTGTACTACTAACAGTGCAGCGCCTATGATTCAGCTTATTAACCAGAATTACGGTATAGATAGCGCTTATATTACTACTATTCATTCTTACACCACTGACCAACGCTTGCATGACTCTCCACATTCTGATTTAAGACGTGCGCGTGCGGGTGCAACTTCAATAGTTCCTACAACAACTGGAGCAGCAAAAGCGTTAACAAAAATCTTTCCTGATTTATCTAATAAAATTGGAGGTTGTGGTATACGGGTGCCTGTTCCGGATGGTTCTTTAACTGATATAACTTGTATAGTTAAGAAAGAGACTTCTGTTGATGAGGTAAATCAATTATTTAAAAACGCTTCATTAGGCTCTTTATCTGGAATACTTAGTTATATTGACGATCCGATTGTTTCAGTTGATGTTTTGGGAAATACACATTCTTGTGTTTTTGATTCTCAATTGACATCTGTAATTGGTAAAATGGTAAAGGTAGTCGGCTGGTACGATAATGAAACGGGCTATTCAAATCGATTAATTGATCTAGTCGAAAAGATTAGTAATATTTAAGTTCTAGTTTGTTTCCATCAAAAACAGCATAGCTGTTATAATTTACCCATTCCCCTAAGTTAATGTAGTGAGAATCATTTCCTAAATCTATTTCAAGTGGCAAGTGGCGGTGTCCAAAAATGAAATAATCTATCTTTTTTGTTTTTAATGTTTCTTTACAAAATTGAGTAAGCCATTCATTATCACCATGAAATGTTTCATCCTTTTGTCCATTGGCTATTCTGCTTTTTTTGGACCAATACTCAGCTATACTGATTCCAAGATTCGGGTGTATTCTAGCAAATAACCATTGACACATTTTATTGGAGAATATTTTCTTTAGGAATTTATAGCCCTTATCCTTTGGTCCCAGACCGTCACCATGGCCAATAAAAAACGTCTTGTTATTAAAAATAAATTCTTGTGGTTCCCTATAGATTTTTAAATCGATTTCTTTTTCCAAATAGTCAAAAACCCACATGTCATGGTTTCCAGTAAAAAAGTGAATATCTATTCCAGCATCGCGAATATCAGCAAGTTTACCTAATAGTCGTACATAGCCTTTGGGAACAGCTTTTTTGTACTCAAACCAAAAATCGAAAACATCTCCAACTAGAAATATAGCAGTTGCATCTTTTTTGATTTCATCTAGCCATTTGACAAATAGTTTTTCACGCTCTAAACTTTTTTCTCTGTTTGGAACGCCAAGATGTAAATCCGATGCAAAATAAATTCTAGTCAAAAATTTCTATTAGTTTATTTCTTAATACTGTGCCTCTTAGGTTTCGACCTATTATAACTCCATCTTCATCAATCAAGAATGTTGATGGAATACTTTCGATACCATATTCCTTACAAATAGGCGATTCAAAACCTTGTAGTTCACTTAATTGTATCCACTTCAAACCATCCTGGTTAATTGCTTTTAACCATTCGTTTTTTGCAGATTCATTACGTGTACTATCATCTAAAGATATACCAATTATTTCTAAACCTTTGGGTTTGTATTCTTTGTACAATTCAACCACCATTGGGTTTTCTTTTCTACAAGGCACACACCACGACGCCCAAAAATCCAAAAGGACTACGGTACCTCTCAAAGATGATAACGAAAATGGTTTGCCATTTTCATCCTTAATACTAAAGTCTGGAGCGATGGCGCCAACAGCAGTTTTTTCAAGAGAAAGAACGTTTTCTTTGATGTTTTCTATCCACAAATTATTTGGATACTTGCTTTCAAGATTTGTATAAATCTTTTTGTAGTAATTTATATTATCCGCTATGCTTCCAAGCTGCTGTCCAGCTATTAGATTAATGAAAAGAGTTGGATTTTCATCAATGAATTGTTCAATATTTTTTTTGTGGTTTTCTAATAATTCGTCGTATTGAATTCTAATGGAATTTAACACCAATTCTTCCTCATCAGTTCCAATTGATTTCTGATATATTAGTGAAAGTGAATCCGTATTTTGTTTTAAACGACGAATAATATTTAATAATAACGTATTGCCTTCCACTTCATCAGAGCCAATAGCTTCGTAGTCAACCAATGTAGTTGCGTTTGCTTTAAATTCTATGGTGTCTCCTTTGTTGAATGCAATCAAGGCATAATTTTCATTACTTAATGATATCCTGAAAAAGTTTATAGAGTCGGAAGAGTAGTTGAAAGAGAATGTACTATTATCAATTTTGCAAGAATCGACCTTAATAACATCTGTGGGTGAAATTTTTTCTAAATAAATCCAACTGTCATTTTCGGCATTTGTGAGAGTGCCGTTTATTGTTCCTCTGTCATCAGTACACGATGCTAGAGTGAAAATTGCAATACTGATAAAAAATAATCTCATCATTTTTCTAACGCTTCTCTAAGGATTTTATTGGCAATTTTCGGGTCTGCTTTTCCTCTTGAGAGCTTCATAACTTCTCCCATGAAAAGACCTATTAATCCTTTTTTACCATTTTTATATTCTTCCACTTTTTCTGGATACTTTTCCAATGCTTGTTGAATAAAATCTTGCAATGCAGACGTATCGCTTTCTTGTATCCAGTTATTAGCTTTAGCAATTTCTTCTGCAGATAAATCACTTTTTAACATTTCGCCAAATACTTTTTGTGTGGCAACAGTGTTACTTACTTTTCCGTCATCAACCAATTTAATGAGTTCTGCAAGTCGATTAGGAGACATGTTAAATTGATCTATTTCAATGGCATTTTCATTAAGAAAAGACTTTACAACGCCATTCATGAAATTTGCCGCTCCTTTGTAGTTTTTAGTATGTTTACAAAGTTCTGTGAAGTAAAGGGCAATTTCTTTTTCTTCAATTAGTACATTGGCGTCGTACTCTGACAGTCCAAACTCTTGGGTATACGTTTTAAATAATTCGTTAGGAAGAGGAGGTAGAGTCTTTTTTACATTGTCAATGTATTCTTGACTAATAGTGATTGGTTGTAAATCTGGTTCTGGAAAGTACCTATAATCGTTAGCATCTTCTTTGCTACGCATGAGTGAGGTTGTGCCTGTCGCTGCATTAAAACTTCTAGTCTGTTGTTCTACAGTCCCTCCATTTTCTAAGATTTCTATTTGCCTGTCCATTTCATGCTCAATCGCTCTTTTTACATTTCTCAAAGAGTTCATGTTTTTTACCTCTGCTCTGTTTCCAAATACGTTGCTTCCTTTGAGCATGACTGAAATGTTTGCGTCACAACGTAAGCTACCTTCTTCGAGATTACCATCACAAATATCAAGGTAACGCACAAGTTTTCGCACTTCACTTAAGTATTGATAGGCTTCGTCAGCGCTTCTTATATCTGGTTCAGAAACAATTTCTATTAGTGCAACACCCGCCCTGTTTAAATCTACTAATGAATTGAAAGGGTCTAAGTCGTGAATACTTTTACCAGCATCTTCTTCCATGTGAATGCGCGTGATATTGATTGGCTTTTTTTGGCCCTCTTCATCTTTAACATATATAACACCACCGTTGCAAATTGGGGTTTTATCTTGAGTAATTTGATACCCTTTTGGAAGGTCGGGATAAAAATAATTTTTTCTAGCGTATTCGTTATGTTCTCTAATCGTCGAGCCACAGGCAATGCCCATTTTTACGGCGTATTCAATAACTTTTTTATTACTCATTGGTAATGTGCCAGGATGACCTAGAGTGATAGGGCTTGTTTGGGTATTAGCAGATGCTCCATATTCGGTAGAGTCGCTGCAATACGCCTTTGTTTTGGTAGAAAGTTGTGCGTGAATTTCTAACCCTACTACAAGTTGATATTTGTCTCTTAAATTGCTCATTACTCAAATGGGGTTAAATATAATTAAAGTATTTCTTCAAAAGTTTTATCCATTGCATTAATGGTTTTATCTAGAAGTTCTTTTGAATGTGTATGAGAAAGAAATAAACTTTCAAAAGCCGATGGAGCAAAGTAAACGCCTTTTTCCAAAACGCCATGGAATAATTTTTTAAACAAATCGGCATTTGCATTACATGCATGTTCGAAGTTCTCAACAACATCAACGTCAAAGTGGAAGCTCACCATTGAGCCAACTCTATTTAGGGCATATTTTAAATTATACTTATCAAATACTTTTCTTAGTTCTACTTCAAAATAGGCACTATTTTTTTCTAAATCGGAGTAAATACTAGGTGTTTCATTTAACTCTTTGAGTAGGGTGTAGCCGCAATTCATAGCAATAGGGTTACCACTTAAAGTACCCGCTTGATATACTGGTCCTACTGGTGCTACCATATCCATTATTTCTTTTTTTCCACCAAAAGCACCGACGGGTAAACCTCCGCCAATTATTTTTCCTAGAGTGACCATATCAGGTGTAATGCCATAATATTCACTGGCGCCTCCTTTAGCAAGTCTAAAGCCAGTCATGACTTCATCAAAAATTAACACAATATTGTGTTGAGTACACAAGTGACGTAAGCCTTCTAAAAACCCTTTTTTAGGAGGAATACATCCCATATTCCCTGCTACTGGCTCAATAATTATAGCCGCTATCTCATCTTTATTATCCTCGATGATTTGCTTGACGGCTTCAAGATTATTGTATGGTGCAAGTAAAGTGTCTTTTGCAGTTCCTTTAGTAACGCCTGGGCTGTTAGGAACTCCTAGTGTAATGGCACCGCTACCGGCTTTAATAAGAAAAGCGTCAGCGTGTCCATGGTAATTGCCTTCAAATTTTATAAATTTTTCTTTGTTTGTATATCCTCTAGCAACACGGATTGCACTCATACAGGCTTCTGTGCCTGAATTAGTCATTCGTACCTTTTCAACAGCTGGAACCATGTCACATATTAATTCGGCAATATCCGTTTCAAGTTTTGTAGGTCCTCCAAAAGAGGTTGTGTTGTCGGTGGCTTTTTTTAAAGTATCTACTATAGGCGGGTGACAATGCCCTAAAATCATAGGTCCCCATGAGCCAATGTAGTCTATGTATTCTTTCCCATCTACATCTGTAAGGATTGACCCCTTTGCAGATTGAAAAAATACTGGAGTTCCGCCAACCGACCGAAATGCACGAACAGGAGAGTTTACTCCGCCTGGAATAAACAGTTGAGCTCTTTCAAAGTATAAATTACTATTCTTCATTTTTTAAAAGTTTAGCAGCTTCTTTAGCAAAATATGTTGCAATTAAATTAGCGCCAGCACGTTTGAAACCAATTAATGACTCCATCATTACTTTATCGTGATTTAGCCAACCTTTTTCACTGGCTGCTTTTATCATTGCGTATTCGCCAGATACTTGATAAGCGCTAATTGTAAGGTCGTAGCTATCTCGAATTAATCTCACCATATCAAGGTAAGGTTGGCCAGGTTTAATCATAATAATATCTGCACCTTCTTCAATATCTCTTTCCACTTCGCTTAATCCTTCAAGTGCGTTTGCAGGGTTCATTTGATATGTTTTCTTATCTCCAAATCCTGGAGTAGATTCTAATGCGTCACGAAAAGGGCCATAATAGTTTGAGGCGTATTTCACACTGTATGACATAATGCCAACATTTGGAAAGCCTTCGTTTTCTAGAGATTCTCTGATTATTCCAATTCTTCCGTCCATCATATCTGAAGGAGCAACCATATCTACACCTGCTTCGGCATGAGAAACGGCCATTTCTGCCAGAACGTCAAGTGTTTCATCGTTCAGAATTTCTTCTCCATCAACAATGCCGTCATGCCCATGAATAGAATAGGGGTCAAGGGCAACATCACTCATCAGGTACATTTCAGGGATTTCTTTTTTAAGTAAACGGATGGCTCTTTGCATTAGTCCTTTTGGATTAATGGCTTCTTTTCCTTCATTGTCTTTGAGTGAGTCTTCAACTTTAGCAAAAAGTAATGCTGAGCGTATTCCTAAATCATAACAGCTTTTAACTTCATCTACCAATAAATCAAGAGTGTATCTGTAATAACCTGGCATGGATGCAATTTCCTCTTTTGTGTTTTGTCCTTCCATGAAGAATAAAGGAACGATAAAATCACTAGGGTGAAGTCTGTTTTCTTGTACCATATCTCTTATGGATTGATTTTTTCTAAGTCGTCTATTTCTTTTGTCTGGAAACATATCTTTATCTATTTAAACCCAATCTTTTGGATTTTTTAATACATCAATTAATTCTTCTTCAGCACTTCCTTTTTCTGGATGATGGTTGTATTCCCATCTTACAGTTGATGGTAGGCTCATTAGAATGGATTCTGTTCTACCTTTAGTTTTAATGCCAAAATGCGTGCCCCTGTCATGAAGTAAATTAAACTCTACGTAACGACCTCTTCGAATTTCTTGCCATTTTTTTTGGGCATCTGTGTAGCTTTCATTTTTGTGTTTTTCAACGATTGGAACATAGGCTTCAATGAATGCATTTCCAGAGTCAATACTGAAATTCAAAATATCTTCCATAGAGGTGTTTTTGTCCTCTTTTTGGTAATCAAAAAATATACCGCCAATTCCTCTGGCTTCACCTCTGTGAGAGTTGTAGAAATAGTTGTCGCACTCTTTTTTGAAAGTACTGTAATAATCTGGGTTATGTTTATCGCAGACCGATTTGTTTACACGGTGAAAATGAGTAGCGTCTTCATTGTCTAGGTAATAGGGCGTGAGGTCTGTTCCGCCTCCAAACCAAGATGTTCGTAGACTACCGTCTTCGTCATACATCTCAAAATACCTCCAATTGGCATGAACAGTGGGTATTTTTGGACTTGTCGGATGAATGACTAATGATAATCCACAAGCATAGAAGCTTGCATTATGGACATTAAATTTTTCTTTAAAAAGTTGTGGAAGTTCACCATGCACAACAGATACATTAACGCCACCTTTTTCAAAGACTTTACCATTATTCAAAACTCTAGTTTTTCCACCACCACCACCTTCTCTGTGCCATTCGTCTTCAATAAACTTTCCTTTTGTATCGGACTGTTCCAAAGCGTGACAAATTTGATTTTGCAAGTCAAAAATATGTTTCTCAAATGTGTCTTTAATATCCATTATTATGAATAATTTTTAATAGCATTGATGAATACCTTGGCATTTTCTACCGGAACAGTTGGCAATATCCCATGTCCTAAATTAGCTATGTAGCGGTCTTTTCCGAAACCGTCTACCATTTCTTTGGCTAGGCGCTCAATTTCTTCGTGGGGAGCAAATAAACATGCTGGATCAAAATTTCCTTGCAAGGTTATGTTTGGTCCAGCTAATTTTCTAGCTTCTTTAGGTGTTAATGCCCAATCTACTCCTAAAGCATTGCAGCCCAGGTTCGCTAAGTCTTTGATAGCATACCATGCACCTTTTGCAAATACTATCGTTGGAGCGCCTTTAATATTGTCCACTATTTGCTTAATGTATGGGAATGCAAATTCTTGGAAATCTCTAGGTGATAGTAAGCCTGCCCAAGAGTCAAAAATTTGAACGGCTTGAGCACCTGCTTGGATTTGTGCATTTAAGTATGCAATTGTTGTATCTGTTATTTTTTG
>Ga0209653_1002555_pt1 | contig 13179 bp, 11 predicted proteins | sample SaaInl6LU_22_DNA_FD_184644 | JGI IMG/M metagenome (GOLD analysis project Ga0209653, IMG submission 184644) | Marine microbial communities from expanding oxygen minimum zones in the Saanich Inlet - ESP_116LU_22_DNA (SPAdes) (version 2) | ecosystem: Environmental > Aquatic > Marine > Intertidal... | reverse complement strand
ATCAGCTTCTCCAGTAATATCTACAATTTTTGCTTGAAGCGGTAAATATTGACGTTGTAGTTTATTCTTTAAACCATATAACTTAATTAATACTTCATCTGGTGAAAAATCTAAAGTCTCTTCAACTTTAGGAATATCCCATTCATCAAACTCTCCAGTCGGTGCATTAATTCTATAGACTAATGAAAAACGTGAAGTTTTCTTTTGATTACTATTCGGTAAATCGTTACCTCTATTTTTATCAGCTAAAAATCCAACTACATCTTGGTTTGGAACCGCAATTGCTTTAAGTTTACCAAAGTTCTCTGCATTTTCATTAATGTTTAACCAATACTCTTTTAAAGTTAATTTATCATATCCGAAAAAATCAATTGCATGTAATAAAGCCTTATAAGTTCCGATAAATGGCTTAATCTGAGACGCTTGTAATAGTAACTCTTTGCGTTTTTCGTTTAAGATAGTAAAATCAGGTGAACCTTCTTGAATATTTGAACTTTTAAATATATAAAAATCTGTAGTATCTAGATTCATACCCATATTGGTTAATAAAACCTTTAACCTTTCATCTTCACCTTCAACTTCACCGTAAACCTTAATACTAGCTATTTTAGCACCTCTAACACCATTTAAATTTTCATAAATATTAAGTGTTCTAATATGAAAACCTTCAACTTCAGAATTTAATGCTATTCTAGAAATAATTGGAAGGGCTTTTAAATTACTATCAACAACCTTAAATCCGTTATCAGTTGAAATAGCAGTTGTAGATGGTAAAATATCTTCTGATTGAGTTTTATCTATATTAACATACAAATCACCCATTTCAGATTTTGCACTATATAAATATATGTCTTCGCTATCACCATAGTTTAATTCAAATTCAAATTCAAATTTAAAATTACCAGATGTTTCTGCAATAGGTTTAACATATTGAGTACCACCAAGATTGCCTTTGACCTCTTCTAATATATGTAGAGTCAAGGTTTCATAAAGTCCAGTAGAAACTAATGGTAAATATACAGTACCTTCCCAGATGCCATTATTTTGGACCAGGTTCAATTCATTAGAATCACTATCGTAAAATCTTAATTTATTATATGCCATTATCTAACTCTACTGTCGTCTTTTTTAACCGTATAAGATTTATATGCTTTTAAAGTTCCTACCGTATCTACTAAATCTGATAATACCTGTTGTATAAATATCACGAAGTCGTTCATATATGTATTTCTAAAAATATAAGATGACAAAGAATTCTTTAATAAATTATTTCTATACGGATTTCCTAAATGCTTTCTATCATCAACAATACTCTTTCGAACATCATAATTACGTTTTCTTCTAGATTTAAATAAATTAGTTACTAACATTATAATGATCTTCTATTTTTTGACTGAACTCTAGTGAAAATTGTATTTTTAATCGCAGGTTCATCAAAATAAATTGAAAGTGCTGCCATTTCGCCCATTTTTACATCATCTAATACTTCAGCACCAGTTCTATCTTGCCAACCACCTCTAAAAAGTGCAACCTCTTCTTTTTCTAATAATATATCACCGAAAGAATCTAAGTTAATCACATTTTCTGGTAATGCTTGACCAGGTTCTATATTAATTTTCTGTTCGGTTACGGTTCTTTTAAAGAAAACAAATTTTTGTTTACCATTTCCAATATCTTCTAAAGTTGGTGTTGCTGGTGTTACAGTAACAGTCTTATTTATATAATACCCGTTTCTTCTAGCATCTTCTTCAGCCTTAGAGCTAAATTTAACATTTACAGAATCGATTCCTTCTATTGTTTCTAATAGAGCAATAATATCAGATGCTGGTAAACGATCGCGCCTAGTAATATTAATTAAATAATTAGAAACTTTAGCTCTAATTTCATTATATAAATTAGCTTTTTCAAAACCTTCAAAATATCTTACTTTAATATCCATTCTAAAATATTGTAAGCTCGGTTCTACTATTTTAACTTCAGTTGTTACCATTTGTTGGCCAGAATTTTCTAGTAATTGTAAAATACCATTCTTTTCATCACTAGAAAAGAAAAATTCATTTAAATCTAAATTAAAATAGTCTTTATTTTTAGTTAATTTTCTTTTAGTATCTGGTAACATAAATAAGTAAATTACATTATCATCATCTAAATAACCATCTGCTGTTGTATTATATGCATCTAAGTAAGAAAACATACCATATCTAGATAAAAAGTGTTCATAATTATCTGGTGTTGCTAATACAAATGAGTTTGATTGTAGTGGTGCAATTAATTTAGTTAATTCTATATTTTCTGGATTTGCACCTAATCTTGGAGCTACTGTAAACGAAAATTCTAATACTTCATTTAAATCATAAACATTAGCTAAAGAATCTGAACCTTCAGTTTCAAAACGGAAAGTTAAATCTTTAGAACCTGATAAATCACCTAAAGTTCCATCAGTTTTTAAATATTCTATAGTAATAGTAGCACCTTCAACCGGTATCATACCAAAAGAACCATTACCGAAATAAATATCTAATCCCCCTGTAATTCCAGTTTTAACTAAATACCCTCTAGTATCTTGTTTCATATCATATAATGAATCATATTTGGTCCATAATTCACTATTAACACTAACTTTAACAGAATGATGATCTGTTGCTTTTCTAGTTATAATATTAAATGATTGTAGTTTTTCACCAGTTCCTGTTACAGTTTGTGTTTCTATTTCACCCTGTATAACTGGAATATAAATATATTCAGCGTTACTTTTATCAATTCTAAATTGATCACTATTAGTTTTTAAGATGTATTTTAATCCGTTATTTGTTGATTTGATTATTGCATTTGCTGGAATATTTAGGGCATCTCCGGCAATCTCAGTAGAAGCGGTTACATTTAAACGTACTTTGATTTCACCCATAGCACTAGCACCCCTAAAAGAATCATGACCAGCTAACCTAGATAATCCATAAACGGATTCAGGGTGTTGTGCTGTTAATATATTTTGCTCAACAGTTGCATCCTCAACATAAAATAGGATTAATTTAGAAATATCATTTAATACTTCTAAAATTTGAGAAAATGGAGATGCTGTTGTAAATAATTCACCAGTTCTACCATATAGTCTAGTAATATAAGTACGAGTATCATTGATCATTTCATTCGCCTTAATTCTAGCTGTTGATAAGAATTTAAATTCTGCCATTGGTTTATTCTAATATTTTAAATGTAAATACCCATTTTTATCGTAGCATCTACTGTAATGTCTAAAAACATTACATGTTTATTTGATTCTTCTATAAAATCAACGTCTACTTTGACGTTATACTTATTAGCTAGAGGTATAAAATTAGCAATTTGTCTACTAACTATACCTTTTATCTGATAATTATTATATTGAAATTCATATACATAATCCTCTAAATTTATACCAAAATTCGGATTTCCTAATACATCACCCTTTCTCGTAAAAAGAACTGTTTCAATTTGAGTCAACAACATAGAAATTTCATTATCTTGTTGTAATTTATCAGATTGATATTTTGGGTCTCCTATATTTTTTACGTAAAATTCCATATACTTATATATTCTCTTATGAATGCATCATCCAATCAGTACCTTCATCTGATTTTATTTCTTCAATTACTTGTTCTAATTCATTTTCACCTAAACCTTGAATCAAATCTGGATTAACTTGAATATTACCAGGTAATGTAAAACCGAAGATTCCCATTTTTTGTCCTAATGAAATTTTAACTTTAGCTGCACAATATCTAAAGAATGCCTCATCTTCAAAAAGAGCACATTCTGGAATAGTTTCATAAATCTCACAGATTATATCTTTTTTAGGTGTTTCACCTGTAAATTTTAATTCATGTGTTAGTTGATTATAATGAAAACTTATAGGATTTTGTATAATTTGTCTAGCTAAATCATAAAATTTCTCTTGAACTACGTAATATTGTAAGTTCTCTGCACCTGCTGCAGTATGAGCACCACTATACATATTATTCATTAAGATTCTTTCTGCTGAAAAATCACCTTGAGTAAAATTAATATCCATAGATCCACCCCATCTAGATCCAGTTTCGAAAACACCATATATAGAATATACTTCGTTACCACCAGTTATTGGATCCATTTTAGGAAATGTAAAACTTCTTTTTTGTTTAAAGTATTCTGTTTCAAATAATTCTTTTGGTAAAACTGCAAAGCTTTCTTGCATAGAATATTCATAGTTTTTATAAAACCATTTTTTAGCCCTTTTCACAATGTTTTGAACTTCCTTTCTAGGTAAATTCATGGGAATCATACAAGATCCTGTAATTTCATCTGCTAATTCATTTACAAAATTAGTAAAACATTCAGAACTATATTGTGGTTCTTGCTGATATGATTCGTCTCCTACAAATATATTACTCATTTTTATATTTTATTTTTATATTTCATTTGATAATATTATTTCTGTTTTATCAAATGTTGCTGTTTTTTTATCATAAGTACCTTCTCTAAAAATACCACCGGTCATTTTACCTTTCATTATACCATTACCATACACATAACAATCATCTAGTTCACAGCTTTTATTAACATATGAGCTTTTAACTTTAGAAGAATTAATTTTTGTAGAATCGTAAAAATTACATTCAGTAATATCAGATCCATCAACATTAGATCTAAAAATATCACAATATGCAAATTCACCTTTTAAATCACATTCTAAAAAATCATAACCTGTAATATCTACGCAATAATTTAATTCACCGTTTTTAACTTGTACTTTACCAAGATCAGTATCATAATTAATATGACCTTTTGTTAATTCACCGTGTGTAAAAAGCTTAATGACTCTATCTTTAATGTCTGCCCAATATATATTTATGATTTGAGGTGCTTTTACTAAATCAACTGTAAATTCAACATTTTTCCACTCTCTTTCTATTACACTCCAATCTAATCTAGCATCAATAATCCTTTTATTTTTTGAAAGTATTTTTTTTAATTCAAGGGAATTTAAAGTTGTAAAATTTTTAGAGGATGTCGAATTCCATAATTGTGTTAAAAATTGATCTAACATATATAAAATATCATTAGTTCTTTTCTCCCAATCTTTACCACCAATATATCTAAATTCTAGATAATTTTTATGACGCTTATCGAAGTTTATCCCATAATATTTAGAATCTGGAAATATAAAGTTTTTCTCGCTGATATAATTACCATCAAAAAAATATGTATCTTCACGAGGTAGTACAAATTTAATAGATTTAGCGTATGCAGAATCTTTTCGATTTGGAAAGAATTTAAATACCTGCTCTTCTTTAAAATCTAAAATAAACTTAAGTACATTCATTTTAGAAATTCTATATTTATCTCCTATTTTATCTTTATCAAATGATAAGTTAAGGTGAATAGAACTACGATCATTAGTATATCCATTTTCTTTAATCCATTTACAAACATTAATAATCATCAAACGAGCTTCAAAATATGGTATTGCACCAGTAACCAATTCCATTAGTTTAGCACCACCACTCATATCCGGCTCTATTTTGAATTCATCTTTAGTAACTTCAAAGTCACTATGTGCCTTACTCTCAATTCTTATTTTTTTACCTAATATTATTTTTAATTGCTTTGCAGTCTCGTCAATTGGTAAATTTGAATAAAATTCAAACTCAACACCGACTAGAGCATTCTTTAATATATTAGCATTATTGAAATTATCCATACGTATTTAATTAAACTTAAGTTAGTTTATATATTCAAATTTATTTTAAATAAAAAAGGCATCATTATAATGATGCCTTTTAAATAATTATATAGATTATAATTTACAATTTTAAAAATACTTTACGAGTTGCTGATTCAATTCTAGTTACTTGAACTGTAATAGAATCTCCCGATTTAATATCTTTAATGTCAATAATATCTTGAATTTCAGAAATATGTAATAAACCTGTTACACCTTCTTCGATCTCAACAAAAAGCCCATAATCTTTAACAGATTTGATAATACCTTGTATTTCAACCGGAGTTTTAATTCTTTCTTCAATATCTCTCCACGGATCCGCCTTTACTTCTACTTTAACCTGCGATAATATAATTTTATTATTATTAACAATTTCTTTTACGTAAAATGTAATATCATCTCCTGGTGTAATTTCTCTACTTTTATGTTTTGTAAGATATTCTGGTGTTAAATCATTAACATGAATCATACCTGTTAAACATTGGTTAAATTCTACAAATACACCAAACTTAGTAGTACCTGTTACTTTACCATCCATCTGACCATTTAAGCTTTCTCTTAATTCTTCTATTTTAGAAGGAATCATTGCTTTTAAGTATTCTCTATGCGAAACTACAATAGTTCCTCTACGTTCTGAAAAACTCATAGGTACTACATATAACTCATCACCTACGATAGATTCAAAATCTGCAAGTTTATTTATACCCGCAAGAGAACCAGGCATAAAACATTCAATTCCTTGAACTTCTACGATATAACCACCACCTGGGATAGTTTGACCTACTTTACCAACATATGCTGTAGACCCGCCCTCAATAGATTCCATAATTTCTCTGAAATTAGCAGTTTTAATACCAGCACTAATAGAACCTAAAACAAAACCACGTTTATTTGAAGTTCCATCATCTAATATTTGAATATCTACATCACTATTTAGTAAGATTTGATCTTTAATTCCAATATCTTCTTTAGACATATCAACATATATCATTTCTCTATAATTGATATCGATCAATGCCCATTCAGTTGATACACTATGTACTTTACCAGTATATGTCGTACCTACATTAATTTTAAATTGAGAAGGTTTTTTATTCTCATGTTCTAGCATTAAATCTAGTAACTCACCGGCATATGGTTCTTTAGAGTATACTCTCCAACCAGAAGGTGCATTAATCCTTTCATTTACCGTTCTATTTCTAGAAGGACAATCTGATGCATATGCATCCCAATCAAAACTTTCTAAAGGTTGATTAACATTTGTAGTTTCTACAGTTTTTACTTCTTGCGATTTCACGTTTTCGTTTTTTAGTGAAATTCTTTTTTTTGTTGCAACGTCGTTTGACATCTTTTTTTAATTTAAAGGTTAATAAAATATTAAGTTATTATATGATTATATATCTAATTAAATTACTAGTGGTGAAAATCCAACCATTGGAATTGGACCTACTGGAGTAGTAATCCCTCCTAGATATAAAAATTTTAATTTTAATAAATGTTTAGCACATGCCACTGAAACTGCTGAAGCAACTGCCTTTGAAGCCACTGGTGTCAATGGTTGTTTGCTAAATCTTTTACCAGTATTCCATGCCCTTCTTAAATCATTTGCTAAAATTGATTCAGATCCATATGAAATTGGAGTATAAATTCCACCTAATGGCGGCGGTGTATTACATGGCGGTATTGGTGGTGTTTTCTTAAATGGCTGCACTGCTGTGCTTTTCCAATAATCAATAATTGCTTTAGCCATTATATTATATCCATCGCTATTTATTATAGTTTCACCTCTTTCATTTACATTTTTTGAATTACCCCATTTTCTAAGTAATTCCCACCATAGCTCTCTCTCTTTTTTGTATAAACTTTCTTTTTTACGAATTCTATTAAGTTCATCCCAGCTATCCCCCTCATTAACAAGTCTAGCCTGTGTAATAAAATCTATATCTTTAATGTATGTAAATTTACAAATGTAGTCATCTGTTGTTAACCATTTAGGTATGGTAATCGGATCATCACTATGTTGGCTTTGAAAAATATATTCATTTAAAGTATTTTCACTCAATATTCCAAGTTCAATTAATTGAGAGGTCTTGGGTATTTTATTTCGAATTGTAGTTTCTACCTTTCTTTCGAATCTTTTTTCTAGGGCCCTTAGATTACTAAGCGTCATATGCCTTGTTCTTGATTTTGAAAACATTTCACTTCTTAGTTTTTCTTCTTCAGATTTATAATAACTTTCAATTAAATCTTCAACCCTTTTTGCAACTTTAGCACCTAATTTATTATTTCTAGAAATAGCTAAGCGTTCTACCCAGATTTTAAATTCTTCAGAACCGTCACATTGATGTAAAACCCTATCAGCTAAGACTTCAATAGTCTGCTCCTTTGTTAATTCTGGAATTAGTTGACGAGGAGTCTTACCTTCATTTGGGTCTTTAATAATATTGATCGTGTCGACTTGACCTTCATCACCTATTGTTACAGTCGCCTTCTTATTAATATCTTTAATTAAATTATCATTTGAGTCGAATACACTCTTAAAAATATAATCATATGTTCCTGGTGTAGTATCTACTCTAACTTGTAATATTCCATCATCACTTGCAAGCGATAGAGGCTGATCAATACCATTAATAGAATATAAGAATTTATATGTCGTATCTGGTGTAAAATTTGCAATTGACATAGTTGCATATAATATCCCGTCACTACTATTTTCAATTTGAGATGCAGCATCTTGTTGATTTTGACTAATTATTAGGTCAAAATCAATACCCGCGTAAATATCTATTTCCTTATATGGAGGACATGTAGATGGAAACATTTGATAAAACTTAAACTTTTTTAAGTTTTCTTCATTATTTTTAGTCCATTCTTCAATTTCACAAAGTGGATCAAAATCAAAATTGTTGTTAGGTAGAGGTTCAAAAAAATCTGCATACCTTGACATTTCAAATTTATTCTCAAACTTGATTGTTTCATTTTCATAAATTTCTTTGAAGGCTGCAATAAATCCTTTTTCTAAAATAGCTTTCTGGCCAGAAACATGTTTATTTCCAAATATAGTTTGAGAACTCTTAACGGCCTTAAAATACTCATTTGCTAAAAATATAGCAAATTTATCTCTAGTCTTTACATTTCTAGATTCTAATTTTTTAGAGACGTTTTTAACAAATGTTGGCCATTGTGCCGGCATAATAGATATGTTTTATAGATTTATATATCTTATTTATTTATTTGTTGATAATCCTCATGTGTGCTACTTAATTGACTAATTGTCATAGGGGTTGGTGCAGCTGGAGGACCAGAAGGACCTACTCCAGTTGGATGAAAATGACTTTTATAATCATCTAATAATTTTTGTAACCATTCTTGTAATGATGCACCTCGAACTACTGGTTCTGTTTCATCTTCACTACCTTCACCAGTATTAGAAAGAAATACATTACCAGCATCTAAGAATATCTTTTCATCAGTTGTTATTTTGATAAAGCCTTGTTCATCAATTTGAATTAGCGGTCGCTCTTTAGCACCAGTTCCTCTTGCAATTACAAGTCCATCTTCTGGTGAATGATAAATTCTAATATTACGAACTTCATCATAAACTAATGAAACTACATCTTGAGCAGCTTCTGATTGATCTAGTATATCCTCTTTTAATGCTTTACTTTGGTTGATTTGAAACCAATATTCTGGGTGATATAAATTACCATTATCAAAACGAACTGCCACAATAGTTCCTATATTAGGAATTGCATGTGAACCAACATGATCTCTATTCATTGGAGTAGCCCATGGAATAGCATCATTTGGTAGTTGATCAAATTTACCATATACTTTAATACGGCAACGTCCTAAGTTTTTAGGATCTGCGTTATCAACTACCTCACCTAACCAATGAGTATCTCTTAAATTGTCTTTATATAGTTCGTTATCATTCATTAGTCAAATACATTACCTAGTGAATTCTTTGCAGCATTATTTAAAGAATCTCCAATTGAATCACCAGATTTACCAAAAAGGTTTTCTTTAATGTTAGTTCCAATATTTCCTCTCAAACCAGTTACATCTGTTGCACCATCAATACCTCTTACCACATTTTGATAAATATTGTCAATACTAGGTATTCTATTGACTGTTGCATTTCTAGCAGCTTGAATTAATTCATTCTTTTTTTGCTCACCTAATATTTTTAAATCTTGTATTGCCTTATCTTTTAATTCACCAGCCTTTTTATTAATTTTATCATTAACAAAATCATTTAAATTATCTGCTGAATAGTCTTCACTTTCGTGAGCTGGTGATATATTATCAGGTTTTAAATCTTCTATAATACCATTCAAAACACGAGCTTCAATAGGGTTAGATGATTCATAACTAATTACAACCTCATTTGCAGCACTATCAGTTGGTGACTTTTGTAAATCTGCAAACGGTGTAACACCTGAAGTTATATCAAATTCACAATGTCCTAGACCAAACATAAAGAAAGGTCTTCCAGCAGAACCAGATATACCTGCATTTGCATTTTCAATATCAATACTAGGTTTTATATTATCAGGAAAATTCTTTAAAGCAGTATTAGCTTTAATACCATTAAGTGTTGGTTTAGTAAGATTTTTAATTTTACGAACCTCAGTTACATAAACATACATTCTAAACTTACGTAAGTTTTCTGGTATTACCCAATTCCATTTACGTTCATCAAAACATGCCTTTCTATATAAGTGCATTAAACCAGCAATTGGTAAATTTAATGATTCTAAAGTTCCTATAGTTAATTTAGCATCATCACCACCTCTATAAGCTACCATTGGATCGAATTGTTGTATTCTTTCTATACCACCTAAACTTTGCCAATACCAAGGCATTTCAGTATTGATAGTTTTTAAAGCTTTTTTAAATTCTTTAAAGGCTGCTAGTTTACCGGCATAATACGATGACTCACGCTCATTATCTGCTAATTTTTTTAAAAACTCTTCAGCTGGACCAGAAAATAGTGGAGAATTTACTCTATCATTATAATCAAACAATATGACAAATGACAAATATGTCGGATCCTGGTATGGAAACTGACTAGTCTTTGCCTTTCTAAAGTCTGTTATATTTTTAAAATCTGCCATAGATTATTTATTCATTTTTTATTAGCCAATATTATTCAATCTACTTGGCCATTCTCTTCTTAATAGATTTAATTCTTGTGATATTTTTTGAGTCTTTGCACTATATCTATATATGATACTACCAATTACATAAAAACCACTTAAAAAATTATCAATTGCAGTTCCATCAGATAAAGCATCTTCAGGTTCTGCTGCGTCACTTGTTTCAAATCCACCATCACTCTTTTTATTTTTTAATGAAGAATCAGCACCTGTTTGTGCGCTAGTCACATTAAAAATTGCAACTGGAATCTTTTGAAATCTATGTAAAGAAGGATTGAATGCCGGCAATTCTACGGTTAATGACAATTTATCTAACTCTTCTAAATTTTGCTTATTATGTATTTCTGAAAAGGTATAATTTAAGTGAGTATTTGAAGTATCTGGATCTGAATCTTTTCTACCCATATACTTATACTTTACTTCACGCTTATATCTATCCTCATCCCTACGACCCTTTAAAGGCTCTTCTATATCTTTTAACTTTGATGAAGTTAAAGGTTCTATATCAAAACTAACTAAACCTTCATCTGAGTCATCTTCAAAAAATTGTAAAGTTCTTTTATAGCCATTCTTTTTTACCTTAGAACCTGCTTTATTATTAAGATTAAATTTTAAAATATGTGTGTTAGTCGATTCAAATCTTGAATGATTTGATAATACCATTTTACCTTTAATTTCGTTTGAACCATTATCATCTCTTAAAGTATCATTTAAGTTTTCAATTAAATTAATAATATTATCTTCATCAGAATCTTCATCTGAGTTTAATAGAGCATTCATATCCACATAGTTTATATAGTAATATGGGTCAATTCCAACTGTTTGAAAACTTTCTTCGCCAACATAAGAATGTTTTACTAAATCCTGGATCGTTTCAACTATTGGTTCATATGCAACTAATAAATTCATAGCATCATCTGCTGCGTCGATATTAGTAGCCAATCCTAATTCTAAATCATTAGCAATACTTTCTAAATGATCTAATGAAGTTCCACTACCATAACTTTTACACTCTTCAGCATATAAGCCAGGAATTTTCATTTTTCCAGTAAAACTATATTTACCACCACCAAGACCTTGTTCGATTGAAGATTTTTTAGGAGCATCTACTCTATCAATATCAAAATCAATTCTTAGATCTTTATAATCCTCTTCCTGTCTAGAGGCCATTCTAAAGTTAATTACATCACCATCTCTAGGAAATGTATCAATACTAAACTGACCTTCAGTGTCTATTATAGTTAAATCAATAGTAGGAACCATACCATCAACTCTAATTTCTAGACTTTTAATATCCTCTTCCTGAAAAGTATAACCATTAATTAATACTAAAGGTGTACTATCAAACCCATAGCCCTTACTAGTATTATTATCACCTCCTTCTTCATTAAATGATTCAAATTCAAATTCATCTAATTTAATTGTAGGTTCTGTAATTGTAAGTATGTGATTACCTAGTGCCATTAATGTTTATTTTACCGTTTTCAATTATAATATTCTTTTCACCTGGTTTTAAAATATTAGGTGGTAATATTTCTGAAGATCCATTAGCTTTTTGAGCTGCTTTTCTTTTCAAGTATTCAACTCTCTTAGCATCTCTTTCAGTTAACCTTTTACTGTTTACAAATTGATCTCTAATATTAAGTTCAGAAATTTCTTCAGATGCCATTGGATTAACTCGCTTCCATTTTACTAATCGTAAAGAATCATCTGGTATTAATAAAACATCACCTTCATTAATTGAAAATGGATTTGAAATTCCATTATATTTTAATATTAATTCAGCCTTATCTATATTTCTATAATAACCATCAGCAATTAAATCAATTCTACCAATTTCATCAGCAGTTACAGTATGTGTAGCTATAACTTGAACTTTATCATTAAATATAATAATAGGCTCAGTCATTCTAAGCTTATTACCTATTAATTGTTTTTTATTTAAAATTTGAAAATCCATATTATCCTAAAGCAATTTTTTTGAATTCATTAGAATATTTATCATTTGGTTTAACATCCTTGTTACCATTAGCACTTACATCTTTTACTTGATCTAAATCAGTACCACCGTCTGGTTGAACATAAAATCTACCCCTACCTGAATTAAACATACTTTCTATATCGGCTTTATCTCTAGGTCGACCTGGCTTTAATGATATAGTTACTACCATTTTTTCTGGGAAATCTTGTAAACCCATTGGACCTTCAAAATTAATTTCAGTATTAGTACAAGCTAAATTTCCTAATACCATTATTGGATTTAATGGATTACCAACT
>Ga0209653_1002551_pt1 | contig 13193 bp, 22 predicted proteins | sample SaaInl6LU_22_DNA_FD_184644 | JGI IMG/M metagenome (GOLD analysis project Ga0209653, IMG submission 184644) | Marine microbial communities from expanding oxygen minimum zones in the Saanich Inlet - ESP_116LU_22_DNA (SPAdes) (version 2) | ecosystem: Environmental > Aquatic > Marine > Intertidal... | reverse complement strand
TTATCGTACAAGGGGAAGAGGCTGATAACAGAGTTCTACAAGAGGCTGTCGGGTGAGAACCCTATATCAGAGAACCCAACAAACAACCCAATATTCAAAAAAAACTCGCCCTACACCGATAAGGTATATGGACGAGCTATAAAACAAATGAATAAATCTATAAAACAACAACAACGTCACGCTCCAGAATGATCGTGAACTTCTTGTCCTGTATTACCATCGTGTGACCTGATGACTTGTCGTAGTAAATAACGTCACCCTCCTTCACCGTGTCAACGTTCGTGCCAGGGTTCACCACAACTCCCTTGTTGTACCTAAACTCATTGGCATCCTCTCCAGAGAGGATAAGACCTGAATCAGTCCTCATCTGTTCAAGAATTTTTTCTATTATTATGTACTTGTTTATTGCCTTCATTACCTCTTTATTGTTACAATTGCGTTAGTGGTTAAAATAGTCGTGGCAACAGACACCGCATTTCTTAGTGCGTTCTTTGTTACCTTAGCAGGGTCTATAACACCCATCTTATACATGTCACCAACCTCGTTAGTCTTAACGTTCAGCCCGTAACCAAACTCATAGTCAGGTGAGGTCTGCTGAACAACACCAGCGTTGATGCTTATCTGATGATACGGAGCCTGTAGAGCCTTAGAGAGCACCATACCAGCGTCCCCCAACTTCTCTATCTCCTTAGAGTAGTAAAGCAACGAGGACCCTCCACCTGGAAGTATACCCTGTTCAAGTGCAGACCTAACAGCACACACAGCGTCCTCAACCCTGTCAAACAACTCCTTCTGCTCGATGTCAGAGTCTCCACCGACATATACCACACCTACCCCGCCTGAAAGGCTAGCGATCCTGTCGTTGATAAAATCCCTGTTAGACTTGCTCTGTGCCATATCCCTCGCGTCCTTCAACTCAGATATCCTCTGAACAACCTCCTTGGAGGTGTTTTCATCACGCACTATAACGGTCTGTGTTGGACTAACAACAACCTTCTGGGCATGACCTAAGTCTTTCATAGAAATAAGGCTTAAATCGTCTCCTGTGGCTTCTGAGAAGTACTTAGCACCAACTGAAAGAGCGATGTCACTCATAAGTTCCTTCGTCTTGTACCCAAACTGCGGTGGTTTTATGTTACATATCTTTAGGTTGTTCTGCACAACGTTCATACCCAAGGTATTTATAACGTTCTGTGAACACTCACCTATAATCAGCAGCTTCTTATTTTCCTGTATGATAGGCTTCAGCACGTTCTCAATGTTAAGTATGTTTGATATCTCAAGGTCCGTAGCAAGTATGTAAACATCGTCAAGGATACACTCATCGTTCTTCTGATTGTTTATGAACAGCCTGCTTGTGTGACCCCTTTCAATCTTAATACCGTTGGTTACCTCGTAGAATGTTTCACTCGTCTGGCTGTTCTCAACGGTAACAACACCGTCCTTACCAACCATCTTATAGACGTTAGCTATGAGCCTACCAAGATCCTTGTCGTTGTTAGATGATATCGTTGCAACGTCACGTAGCGTCTTACCGGTTACCTTCTTTGATTTCTTGCTAAGACCAGATATAATGATGTCAGTTATCCTGTTCATCTCCCTAACAAGGTCAGCCACACCGATAGATGGGTTCTCCTTTATCAGTTTCATACCCTCCAACACAATAGCCTCAGTAAGAACTATGGCGGTAGTTGTTCCATCCCCTGCGGATGTCGCTGTCCTATCTGCAGCCTCCTTAACCATCCTAACGGCAAGGTTCTCTACAGGGTCAGTTAGGTTAATAGCTTTAGCTACGGTTACACCATCCTTAGTGACTGTAAGTCCCCTTGTGTGTGTCTGTGACTCAAGGATAACAGTGTTACCCATAGGACCTAAAGTACTCTTTACAGCCCTTGATATCTTCTCGATACCACTAATAAGTTTGTCTCGACCTTCCTGGTCAAAAAATAGTTCATTCATTTCATTTAATTTTATACCAACAAATATACGAAAAATATTTAGATGTCAGTTTGTTTGTGTTCCCTATATATATATATATTTATAATGTATTATTATATATTTTATTTTTCTTTAGAATAGAAAAAAAATCGACATTCCGACACTAACAGTAATCATAGTACTGATAATCAATAACTTAAGCCATGTCGATTTTACTTTATTTTCGACACTGCAGTGTCGATTATCGACACTATTTAGCATTTTTAGCAGAAATCGATTTTTTTTACTTGGTATTTTAGCAACGGTAAATCTTTTTTATGGCTCTTAAAAGGGGGTAAAAAAAAATCGACACACTTTTTATTGACACACTTGTATATATTTTTTTTTGGTTTTCTTATCAGATCAAACTTGTTATGTATACTTTTTTTTGGTTTTCTTATCAGATCAACTTTTCTTTTTTAGATAGATGTAGTAATTGGGCTATATATACATTTCACAGCCAACGATCAAAACAGAAACCGACATTTTTTTCGATAGGGGGGTCTCCTTTTTATTTGTTTTGTGTGATTTTTTTGGCTTTTTTCTAGGGATGTAGCTTTGCTTTGTGGTTTATGTGGTGGCGGTGCTGTTTACAATTGTAACCATTTGATATAAATGTGCAAACATATCCTATAAGAGTAATCTATAGCTAACTATAAAATTAATAGAGAAAACTTATATGTCGTTTTCCTGGAGTGCATTAAAACTTTTTTTAGAAGCATTCAGATAGGGAATAAAACCATGCCGAAGAACTCTCCAGTTAAACAGATACCAATTAACCATTTTAGACGTAAATGTCTGGAAATTAGTTATTTAACAAGGGTTTTTAATGTGGGTATAGAGAAAACTTATAGAAACCATTAAAAAACTTGATTTCGATAGATAAAACTTATACGTTAACATTTCTTTAACACATTTTAACAGTGACATTTTGTCTCGTTTTTAGGCTTTAACATTTCCTTAACAAAACTTTAACATTTGCCTGTATCCCTTACTGCCAGTAGTCTAACAAGTAATAGGTAAAAAAAAAGACATGACAAGCAGAACAAATTTGATGTCAGTACTTGACTTGTATTACATATATATAGTATAGTTGCATCGTCAAACCGACACAACGTTCTTTTACATATTGATTCATTTATAACCGAGAGGTAACTATTAGTGTTGAATTAAATTTCTTCCGTCGAGCTGACTAGCTCCATCGAACAAACAAGTAGGTGACTATCGCATTGGATGAATCAAGTTTGAAAATTCACTTAACATAGCAGACGCAGTAACTGTTGCAGTTTTACAATATCATTACTAGGATTGAAGAGTCTTAGGTTTATGGTAACGAGCAAGTCAGAACTAGGTGCAAGGTGTTAGAGTGAGACTGCTATTGCAGGATAAAAAAACACCTGGTGCCATCGGGCTTACCTATCAGTTAGGCAAAGGAGCGAAACCTTTCCAGGTGACTAAAATTTAACAGACATGAAAGCAATAAACAAGAAACACCAAGCCATGGTAAACAGAGCGGTTAAATGGCTAGAGAAGTACAACGAAGCCAACAATCAGAGAGACATAGCTGATGGAACCGGCGATGAGAAGCTATACAGAAAGTACGACAGAATGTGCGAGAAGACTTGGGAAAAGTACGAGGAGTATACATCAGAATTACCAAAAAGAGAAGTAGAACAAATAGAAAAATCAAAATTATATTAACATGAAAACAGCGAAAAAAATACAATTAAAATCAGGTTACACTAAAGGATTTTTACCTAAAGAATGTAACTACAAGAATTACACAATGTTAGTAGCTATAGCTAACTATTCAAGTAATCCGTTTTGCTCTTCATCGGCTGAGATGCTTTTGGACGAGACATGCTCAATTGAGCAGAAGGAGAGATATATTAAGACGTGTGGAGGCTTTATGCATGCGGTAGCTACTAAAGACTTTGCTGAGGCTTGGAACAGAGCTGACGGAAGTAACAGAGAAGCTTTAATTGAAGCTCTAAAACACAATGAAATTGAACTATAAAGGTTAACTGATGAGTCTTCAGTAGACGAAACTACCTAGCAGATAGGTAGTCTTAACCATTAAAAACAAACAGACATGGGATACAGACACGATATAGAGGTGTATTATGCAGACGGACGTATAAAGACATACGTAAAGCACTGCTACTACTTTAAAAGAACTAAAATGTATAGACAATTAATACAGATGCTAGATAAAAACGAAATAATAAAATTCACATATTAAAAACAAACATTATGAACAATTTAGAAATGGTAAACGAATTAAAAAAAATGACAGAAAGGATAGAGTTATTAACATCTGTATTGAAGAAAAAAAATGCTAATTATTATGCACCTGAAAACATGACTAAAGAAGAGAATGATTTAATTTATGATAACTTACATTTTTTTGATGGTGCTAATTGGAATATAGATACATTAGAAAACTTAATATCAAGTAATAAAAAGATAATAAACCAATTAATAAATAACTTTAAACTATAGATATGAGAGATACAGACGTAACAAACTTCCAGGATGCAATTAACAAGATCAATGCAAGGCAAAACTTTACCTATGACCTATCTAAAAATAATAACAGATACATAGTAAGTCAAAAAAACGTCTTTAAAGGCAAAAACCCTAGCTTGTTTTGTGAGTTGCCTATAATACTAAGGGAAAACATGGATACGTATGACAGCTTTGGTGGATGGTATGATGAGAAAACTAATCTATATCATGTAGACTTCAACTTTCATTTAAGTATACTAAAGTATGCGCTTATGTTGGCTAAAGAAAATGATCAGATAGCTATCTATGATAAAAAAGAAAACAAAGTAATATATTTAAACAATATTTAAAATGAAAACACACAGAGACATAGAGTACAGACCAATAGAATGGCGCACATGGAACAACCAACTATGTAGAGGATATCAGTGCAGTGATAAAAAACTACTTGATGGTTTACTTACAGCATCCTTCCAAACATTTAGCGAGGATGAAATGAAGCGAGAGATTGACCGTTACATCGATAACAGAGAGGAACTACTATCCAAGAAGAGGCTACTAGATAGAGCAAATGAGTATACATATAAAGAATTAAATTATAAACTAGATTAGACATGACAAAATTTGAATTTATGCAGATATGCAACGACCACACGATAGACCCATCGATAGTTTTAGACAACGCTGAGGTCATTGGAATAATAAAAGAATTCAGAGACCCGGTTGTTCAGCAATTGGCTCTCTCAACATACTTAAAAGAGAACTACTAATGAGATACGAAAAAAGATTAGAACTACTAAAGGACTTATTCAATACAACGGACAATGTGTATGTACAACACCAACTAAAAAAATTAGAGGCTGAGATAGAGATGTCTATCATGGATGCACAGATAAAAGTAATGAACGATAATTTAAATATAATAAAACAATTATGATAACAATTAAACAACTAAGAGACTACTTCAAGCATGACTTAAAGATGGAGCCTAGACACAATCTAAAGGCTTGTAAGAAAGCATTTAACACACTGAACAAGGAGGTACAGACAGACGTCTTTAATCTAGTGTATCTGATCTTTGAGAACAAACCAATCGACAGCATGTACACCCATTCGTATGGGTTCCATACGGCGAATGGTAGGCACTTGATAGAGACATTTAAAAACTTATACACAAGGTATGATTACTAAACCTATAATACTAGACACGGGACTGCACTGCATTACCGATAAGAGGGGACACGTAAGGGTGTACACAGAACTTCAGTACAAACAACTAACATGGTGGGATTTTTTGTGTTTAAAGTTTTCTTAAACTGTTGATAATTAAAATTAAAAGTTTATATTTGAACCATTAAGAAATACTTAACACTTCAATTAAATATACAAATATGTATAATTATTGAATAAAAAGAATACATATAATTATAAAAACAAACATTATGAAAAAATTAACAATAGCTAATTTAAGGGCATATAAGGCAGATAAATTCTGTTATGAGGTATACAGACTACTCGATGATTACGGAACGCATGACACCACCTATATAAAGGTTATAGAGGGTGGTAAAACAATCCTAATTGAGGATGAACAGTGGATGCTCAGTGATGAGAGTGAACAGTATCCAGAACTTGACGGGGTAATAAAAGACTTAAAACTTATAGGATGGATATAGCAATAATAGTAATACAGGCAGTAGTTATCTACCTACTTATACTAAGGTGTAACAAGTGGAAGAGGGATTGCTACAGATGGATAAATAAATGGACAATATTAAACCAAAAAATAAAAAACAGATGAAAACAAGATTCAGTATCGCTTACGAGGTATTTTTAGGAGAAGGAACCTTAGAAGATATGTACAAATATTACGAAGATGTATATAAAAAACACGGATTTATATTAGATAAAGAAAGAGAAGATGTGTACAAGGAATTTAATAATGAAATACACTTAAATGAAGGAGACCGAGTGGATTTACACGGTTTTAGGCTTGTGGAATGGAAATGTGTTGATCTGGATAATAATGTTATAATTTACTCCTTAGAGGAGGAATAAACCAAAAAAAAATGGATAAATTTTTAGAGATTGCAGACTGTGTCGATAAATTATTACTAGATAATTTTTTACACGAGAATGGTTATGACCACCAAAAAAGTGTGGCTTACAACCTACAAAAATTAATGGAATACATAAAAAAACACTAAATAGTGTCGATAATCGACACTGGTGTGTCGAAAATAAAGTAAAATCGACATGGCTTAAAACACTGATAACTAAATAGTTAATATAGGTTAGTGTCGGAATGTCGATTTTTATTCTATTCTAAGAAAAAATAAATAAATAATAAATACATTATAAATATATATATATATAGGGAACATAAACAAACTGACATGAGAGGAGTTACAACTATAAAAACAGGAGGAAGGAAGTACTACAAGGCATCCTTTATACATAAAGGGGTGGTCCATAGGATTGGGTTATTCAAAAAAGAGAGAGAGGCTGGATTAGCCTATGACGTATACGTTATAAAGAACAATATACCTAGAACTACTAATTTTTTAAAAAAGAAGATATCATGATAAAAATATGGGAAGAAGCAAGGGGGTTAGGTGTTTCATTAGACACAGAAGACTATCAAGCAGTAATCTATAGAGGCATTAAGGTTGTTAACTTTGATGGTTTTATAAGGATCTATTCAACAGAGACTGACTTCTATGAGGACATAACAGACACGTTCAACGATGAAACATTTAAAGTCTTTGTGAACAGAAACCTTAAGAACAAGTATCTAAGGAAGTTAGATAAGATAGAGAACCTTATAAAGATGGAGATGAACAACTACAAGAACCATAAGAAGTTCAGTTATTTAAAAAAAATGAGAAACGAATACTTAAAAAAATACAATGAAATCAATACTAAAGAAATTACAAGAGGATAAGCACTACTACGGTGCGTATGGAATGAAGTACCTATCGAACAGTAACATAGGTGTTCTATTAACAAACCCAAGAGACTTTGGTAAGCCTAGTCAAGAGTCATTACCAATGGTGCAAGGAAGGTACTTCCACGTGTCTATGCTTGAGCCACACAAGAAGGATGAGTTCGAGATTGTGGATGCATCAAGTCGTAACACAAAAATCTACAAGGAGCAATCGGGGAGTCGTCTACTGCTTCTTAAAAAGGAGGCAGAGGCTCTTGACAAAGCTATTGAGACGATGAAGAACAATGAGTCACTCTCATCAGAAATCTTCTCGGAGAACGCACAATATGAAGTCCCAATGATTGGAGAGTTCTTCGGTGTTGATTTTAAGGGTAAGGCTGATATCATTACGGATGATAAGATCATAGACATCAAAACCTCTACCGGTATTGGTAACTTCAGATCTAAGGCTAGGATGTACAACTACGACAGTCAGGCGTTTATATACAGCTCTATGTTTAATAAGCCTTTTGAGTTCTTTGTTATAGACAAGGACACGCTACAGATGAAGAGGTTTACGTGTAGTGACGAGTTCCTGGAGAGAGGAAGGGAGAAGGTAGAGAGAGCGGTGAACGTATGGAGAAGGTTCTTTGGACCAGACGCTACCGAGGATGTTGATCAGCACGTAATTAATGAAATTTTATAAAAAAAATTGATTTTATTCAAAATAAGTTTATATATTTGCTAATAGCCCAAGCGGTTCGGGCAAGAGAACCGTAACTTAAATATTTTTTTTATTATGGCAAGAATTAGCCACACATCAGAGAAGAGCAAGAGCTCAAACAGACCAGCTAAGAAGTACTTAGAGTGGAAATCAAATGACAAATCATTCGAGTACTACGACAGCGAATTAAAAGAAAAACTTTTAAGCGAAGGTAAGACGGAAGATGAAATCAAGGAGAACAAATTAGCTAACGTTAAAGTAGATCTGCCTTTAAAATTCGTATTCCTACAGCACTACCATACCATTAAGGGATGGCACGATGCCAGCAAGAGTAAAATCTGGTCTAACGAGGTATACTACATTGGTAGCGAAACAATTACTGTAAGATCTTTCGGTAATAAGAAGGATAATCTTCCTGCTGCGGAAATAGCTACGGGTATTTACAAAGAGATGAAACCTAAAATCATATCTGCTGGAGGTAAGTACCACAGGTCTGTCTACGTAATGTTAGAGGACGGAACGATTGCGAACATTTCATTTAAGGGTGCAGTAGTTAGAGAGTGGTCTGACTTCTTTGGAGACAATCAATCGTTATTGGATAACCAATGGATTGAGGTTAACACAGCTAAGGAACAGAAGAAGGGTAGTATCAAGTACTCTACACCAGAATTTACCTTAGGTAAGAACCTAACTGCTAAGGAGTCAGGTATGGCAGACGACACTGCTTTAGAACTTAAGGGTTACTTGGATGAGTACTTCCGTAAGGAAGAGGTCATAGAGGCTGAGAACTTTGAGTTAGAGATTTAGATTAACTAAAATTAGCCCTCACAAAAGTGGGGGCTACATTTTTTAAACAAACATTGAAATGAATTTAGATAATATAATAGAACTGATAAATACTAAAGCTAACCTTGATTTAAGAGACAGAAAAAAAACCTTAGAGTATGTTGGAGCTAGGTGTGTTTACTATGACTTAGCGTACAACTACTTTTCACTAGGAACCCTTGAGTACATATCCAGTAAGATAGGAAGGCATCACGCAACAGCTGTTTACTCTCTGAAGAATTTAGCTCCATCATTAGACTCATACTTCCCTAATATGAGTAGGATAAGGCATGAGATAATAGGACCTTTTGAGTACGGTAAGGATTACTATGACCTAAAGGCTAAGATTGATTTTCTTGAGAAACAAATTATCAATGTAAAGAACGATATGGGTAACTATACTGCTACTAACAACTTAGAAGTTAATAGTATGGTGGAGATGATAAAGAGTGTTCCTGATGATAAGACCTCTACATTAAAGACAAGGCTTGAACCAATAATTTACATGCTATGCAAGTAACGATATTTAAAAACATAAAAGAGACGTACACTCCCTTTCATAGGGATGTTATGTTTGTTCTAACAAGAATAAAGAATGGTGACAGCAAGGATCTTATAAAATCAATTAGAGCAGAGGATGATAAGTCTAGAAGGAATGAGTTGAAGAAAAATCTTCCGGCGGTATGTTTCTCGGGAACATTTAGCAAGAGGTCTGATGACGCATTGATAAAGCATAGTGGTTTAATTTGTTTAGATTTTGACGGTTATAGTACAAAGAAGGAGGTACTACTAGAGAAGGAAATGCTGATGAGTGATGACTATGTCTTCTCAGTATTTATTAGTCCGAGTGGGAATGGTTTAAAGGTTATAGTTAAGATACCTTGTGAGTATGAGAATCATAAACACTACTTCAATTCCTTAGGTGATTACTACAGCTCTGATAAGTTTGATGTGTCTACAAAGAACATTAGCAGGGTTTGTTATGAGTCGTTCGATAAGGACATATACATAAACGAAGACTCATTAGTTTGGGATAAGATAACGGTATCTGAATACAAGCCGTTTGATAAGACAAAGGACAAAGCTAAGATGCCTATCACTGACAGTAGTAAGATAATTGATATACTTACAAAGTGGTGGACCAAGAAGTACCCAATGGTTGAGGGTCAGAGAAACAACAATGCGTTTATACTAGCCTCTGCATTAAATGACTATGGTATAAACAAGTCATTAGCTGAGTATGTTTTAATGAATTATGTATCAAGCGGTTTTTCTGAGGCTGAGGTTAAAACAACTATAGACTCTGCCTACAGGAACGTTATGGCACACGGTACGAAGTATTATGAGGATGATGTTAAGATGTCTAACATAAGAAAGAGGCTGAACAACGGAGAGTCTGGTGAGTCTATACTTAGTTCTTTAGATGGTGTCGATAATGAGATAGCTACTGAGGTTGTCAAGAACCTGGAGAATGATTCATCGGTTAAGAGGTTCTGGACTAAGTCTGATAGGGGATCAATAAGTATTGTTCACTTCCTTTATAAGGAGTTCTTACAGCACAACGGTTTCTATAAGTACGCACCTCACGACTCTCAGAAGTATATGTTTGTTAAGGTTACTAACAACCTAATAAGTAAAGCATCTGAGGAGGAGGTAAAGGACTTTGTGTTGGGTTACTTAGAGGGGTTTGATGATCTATCTATATATAATTTTTTCGCTGACAAGACTAGATACTTCAAGGAAGATTTCTTATCCTTGTTAGACACGGTTGATGTGCACTTTGTTCAGGACGATAAAACGTTATCATTCATATACTTCAGGAACTGCGCTGTGAAGGTTACTGCTGATAAGCTGGTTAAGGTTGACTACCTTGACTTAGAGGGGTATGTATGGAAGGATCAGGTTATAGATAGGGACTTTGATTTTTGTAATGTGACAGACTGTGACTTTAGTAGGTTTATAACAAATGTGTCTGGAGGCAAGAAGGATAGAGTAGAGTCCCTTGAGTCTGCTATAGGTTTTTTGATGAGTGGGTATAAAGATCCAGGATTCTGTCCGTCTGTTATATTTAACGATGAGGTTATTGCTGACGACCCTGAAGGAGGAACCGGTAAAGGTCTTCTTGTGCAAGGGATTAGTATGATGAAAAAGATTGCTATGATTGATGGTAAGTCTTTTTCGTTTGATAAGTCATTCGCATACCAAACCATAACAACAGACACTCAGGTTATTTCATTTGATGATGTTGACAAGGGTTTTAACTTTGAGAAGTTATTCTCTGCCATCACTGAGGGTATAACCATAGAGAAGAAGAACAAGGATGCTATACGTATACCGTTTAGTTTTTCTCCAAAGATTGTTATAACAACGAACTACACAATTAGAGGTAGGGGTAATTCATTTAATAGGAGGAAGTTTGAGGTGGAACTTACGCAGCACTATACTAAAAACTTTACACCTGTTGATGAGTTTGGTAGAAGGTTTTTTGATGAGTGGGATATTGATGAGTGGTGTTCATTTGACAACTATATGTTAATGAATCTTCAGGGATACTTAGCGACTGGTTTAGTGGAGTCATCATCATCTAACACAAAGATAAAGAAGCTTGCAGCTGATACCTGCCATGAGTTTGTTGAGTGGTTAGGTTTGTTAGAGGGTTCTGACGCCAATTATACTATAGATTTTAACAAGAAGGTGTTTAAGGATGATCTCTTTGCAGACTTTATTGAGGTTAACCCAGACTTTGCGACAAATGGTAAGCGTACAATATCTAGAACATCATTCTACAAGTGGTTGAAGTACTATGCAGACTTTAATGACGAAATTGAGTGGTGTGATGGTAGAGCTTCTCAAGGTAGATGGATAATATTTAAAACTAAAGATAATGAAGAAAAAAAAGACGTACAAGCCGCTATACCAGGACTTGAATTTTGATGCATTTAAGTGGTGTATACAGAATGACTTTCAGGTTTACGTTAAGCCTGTTGTTAATGTTAGCAAGATAAACGGTATTAATTATTACCAAGAAACTGGTGGTTATAATATTGCTGTTAGGAGGAAGGGTATAAGTACTGAAGGAAAGGACTACCTTGAATCTAAAGGAAGGACCATAAGAAGTAAGGAGGTTTTAAGTGAGGTTGTCTTTAATAGCCAGGAGATTGCATTTAATCATATAAACGGTGTTTATGAATACTTAAAAGAGAAATATGGATGAATTAGATATTGCTATGAATACCTATAGGGTACTTGTTTTAGAGGAGGATCCTTATGATATTATAGATGAAGATGTTATTGCGTTCTATATAGATGTATTTGAGATTAACAATATAGAGTCTTCCCAGAAGGAGACTGTAGCTGACATATGTATATCTATATTTGAAGAGCACGAGCACTATGAAAAGTGTGCAGACTTAGTTGAATATAAAGAAAAATTAAAGTATGGAGTTTAGAGAATATCAAAAAAAAATAATAGAGGATGCTTACAATGTTATTAGTGTACATCGCTTTGTGTATCTTGCGATGGAAGTACGGACTGGTAAAACGCTTACTAGTCTCGGTCTTGCAGAAAGATTAGGGTGTGAGAATGTTTTGTTCCTGACAAAGAAGAAGGCAATTTCATCCATTGTTTCTGACAATGAGATGATGTGTCCCTCAAGCGTGTCTTTGTTTGTTATAAACTATGAATCAATACATAAGATTCCTAAGTTAAAGTGGGATATGATTATACTTGATGAGGCTCATGGGATGGGAGCGTTCCCAAAACCAAGCAAGAGAGCCAAGCAAGTAAAGGAGCTTATAGCTGGTAGTAACCCGTATGTTTGTTTATTATCCGGAACACCTACACCTGAGAGTTACAGTCAGATGTATCATCAGGTGTATGGTATTCCTACAAACCCTTTCAGTAAGTATAAGAACTTCTACAGGTTCTGTGACGATCACGTTAATAAGACTCAGAAAAGGATTAACGGGTTTATGATAAACGACTACTCAGGTGGTAAGCAAAGTATTAATGAACTTATGAATCCTTATATGATATCGTACACACAGGTACAGGCAGGCTTTGAGTCAGAGATTGAGGAGGAGATTGTTAAGGTACCCATGAGAGTGAACACGTACGAGATGTGCAGTAGACTAAAGAAGGATTTAGTTATTGAGACTGATGACGATGAGGTGATACTTGCAGACACTGGTGTAAAGCTTATGTCTAAGCTTCACCAAATGTATAGCGGAACC
>Ga0209653_1002549_pt1 | contig 13197 bp, 6 predicted proteins | sample SaaInl6LU_22_DNA_FD_184644 | JGI IMG/M metagenome (GOLD analysis project Ga0209653, IMG submission 184644) | Marine microbial communities from expanding oxygen minimum zones in the Saanich Inlet - ESP_116LU_22_DNA (SPAdes) (version 2) | ecosystem: Environmental > Aquatic > Marine > Intertidal... | reverse complement strand
ATAGTTTTACGGGTAGTTCACTTAATCATCAAACTGTTGTAGGAACAAAGCAAACTGCAACAGGTGGTGGTGCATATCATCTTGTAACTGATGGCAATATTTCAAGCCAAACTTACGAAGTCAACGGCACAACTGTAATAGATAGTAGTAGTAACCTTACTAATATTGGAAATATTTCAGCATCAAACATTAATTTAGCCTCCAATCCCGCACTTGATTGGTCAAGTAATACTATTACATTAAAAAGTAGAGATGCAATTGGTGTAATTAAGGTTGCAGGAAATGGCACCTATAATACTAGGATTGATATAACTAATGCCGGCGACACCGAAACAGTTGGTAGGATAGATCCAAATGGTTCAAGTTTCTTAAAGGGTGACTTTAATTTATCGACAGGCTCATTACAAATTGGTGGAAATACTGTTATAGATACTAGTCGTAATGCTACGTTTTCAGATGTAACCGCTAACGGTGAGGTTTTAAGTCAGTATGGTGGTCAGGTCATGGGTGTGTTTAAAGGGCATCCTAATAACAACCATATGATTACTAGTAGAGGCAATGTTACAGGAAGTAATACTTCACCAGTATTTAATGACGGACACCAGACATGCTTTATTGAGCATATGACCCCTCGTGACGATACGGTTGGCTTTTTATTCAAAGATTCAAATAGTAATGATACAAACACTTACACCACCTTAACCCAAATAAACACTAACGGTGTAAACGTAATTCAGGGCGGATTTAGGTTAAACAGTGCAACTGTAATAACCAAGTCAACAGACTCGTTTGATAATTTAATTATTGGTTCGGGTGATACATCGTTAAGATTTATAAACAACTCAGGTCAGAAACGAATTATTCCACGTGACATAGACGACACAGGGGAAAACGGAACGATTGACCTAGGTGATAACGGCTCTAAGTTTAGAGCGTTATACCTGTCTAACGGAATTTATAATGCAGGTTCTAATGTATTAGATTCATCAAATAACTTAGCTAATATTGCTAGATTAGATATGTCAGGTAGCTCTATAAGGTCTGACAGTGAGTTTGTATTTTTAACACTTACAAATAACGCGCAAACGGCACAGATGGGCGGTTTAGGGATAGGTAGTAGTTACAGTGCATACCCTGCGTTTACTGGTGGCGTAAATACGCAAAACGGTTATCAGGTTGGCGGCACAACCGTTATAGATACTAGTCGCAATGCTACTTTTGTAAATACCAATATGACAACTGGTGTAGTAGGTGGTGGCGGTGGTATTGGAGATGGGAGATTCGCTGTTCGTGGCGGTGACTTAATACTTGATAGAGGGTCAGAACTACGGTGGACTAATGCCACAGGCTCTGGTGAGTACATCTATTCTAAAGCGGCATCACCATATGACGTGACAATACACTCAGGGTCTTATGACTCTTTAAGATGTCCTAATAACGGTATAGTTTACATTGCTTACCAAGGTTCAACTAGGATAACAACCACAAGTGCTGGCGTGTCAGTAACTGGCGCACTAACAGCATCTGGGAATATCACAGCTTACTCTGACAAGCGCAAGAAAAAAGATATAGTTGAACTGGAAAGCGGGCTTGATTATATTAGCAAGATTGACGCAGTAAGATTTACATGGAAAGATAGTGATAAGAAAGATATTGGCTTTATAGCTCAAGATGTAGAAAAGCATTTGCCTGAGTTTATAACTGATGAAGAAATCTATAATTACTCTGAAGAAGCGGAAGTTATAGAAACCGTTAAAACTATGGATTATTCAAGAATGACAGCTGTGCTATGGAAAGCAGTTAAAGAACAGAAATCTATTGTAGATGAACAACAAACACAAATAGAAAACCTGACTAATTTAGTCAATCAATTAATGGAGAACCAATAATGGCAATCACACAAACACGCACTGTACAGCGTTTAGAAGTATACCCTGGACAAGGGGAAGAAGCAACACCTACAATTATGGTGGTATATGAGTATCTTTTTGATGATTCAGAAGATGATCAACTACCTGTAACAACAACTAAGGTTAAACACTTAGTTAAAGAAATTGTAGGTATGGACGAGGAAGGTAATGAAATTACTACTCCAACTGATATTTCCGGCGAAGACGCTCTTGTCCAAACCGTAGCAAATGCAGTTTGGTCGTAACGTAGTTAAAATTAAACCTTGACAAAAAAGTGGGGTGTTGGTATACTATTTGCATAAGTAGTAAACCGACCCCCACTTTTTGCTGTTCCAGCACAGTTAATAAATTTAGAGAATTATGGCATATAATAAATCAAAAGCGCGTAAATTAGCGGAGTTCCTCCGTAATATTACGAATGACGCAAAAATAGAAACAAGCGCAGTAGAACAAGATACTGTTGTAACCTCAAGAGCTGACTTAGAATCTAAAGCAACCGATACAGAAAGCTTAGTAACTCCTGCGGCTGTAACTTCTTATGTCTCGAATAAACTAGATGATTATGTACATAGTACTCACGACATAAATCTTACCTTTACCGGGGACGTAACAGGCCACGGTACAATTACCGATATGGGACACACTAGTTTTGCACTTACTCTTGATGCCGAAACTCTTCCAGTTCAAACAGGTTACGCAGGTAAGTTCTTAACCACCGATGGTACAACAGCGAGCTGGGCTACGGTAGACACTAGCAATGGTGATACTGCGTATTCTTGGGGGGATCACGCACAAGAAGGCTATTTAACTTCTTTTACAGAAACAGATCCGACTGTTCCTTCACATGTTAAGGGTATTACAACTACTGACATTTCTCAGTGGGATACTGCATACTCTTGGGGGGATCACTCTCAAGAAGGCTATTTAACGAGTGAAACAAATGACTATGTAGATTCTGTTTCTTTTAGTACAAGCACGGGGGTCTTATATTTAGGACGCACAGGTTCTTTATCTGATCTTACAGTAGACCTAGATGGACGTTACCTACAATCGTACATAGACACTACGTATAACGTATCTGCTGTAGACGTGTCTGGCGGCAAAGCTGTGCGTCTTACAGGCTCTGATGGTACTACTGATGATGTTAAGTTTGCTGCAGGTAGTAACGTCTCTTTAGCACGTTCTGGTGACACTATTACTATCAGCTCTACAGATACTAATACAGATACTAATACTACAGACTGGTATGTCGCTAACTCTAGTGGTGGTAACCAATTTAAAGTAGATAAAAATGAAAATGTAAGGTTTGAAGGTACAGGAGCAACTTCAGTATCTTTTAATGCTAGTAACAACAAAATTACTATTAGCTCTACAGACACTAATACTGAGACTACTACTAACCTAGTTGATAATGGTGATAACACTATCACTTATACTAACGAAGAAGGTACTGCTCAGACTATAGATCTTTCCCTTTACCTAGACGACACCAATCTTGCACGTATCCTTAGCGGTACAATGAACTCTTCTGGTGTTGCTACCTTTACTCGTGATGACAGTACTACGTTTACCGTAGATATGTCTGTATTACTAGACGACACAAACTTATCTCGTATTACTTCTGCGTCTTGGAATACTTCTAATGGTGTTTTAACACTTACTCGTAATGACAGTACTACTGTTGCTGTTGACCTAGATAACCGTTACCTTACCTCTTTTGATATAACTACGCAAACAGATGCTAAATACCTAAGAAGTGACGTAGCTGATACTACATCTAGCCGTATTGATTTTAGAGCTGGTATAACTAGTCAAACATTGGATATAGGCTACACTGGCGACCGTACTATACAAGCGCTAAGTAATGATCTAACTTTTGGTACTTATGGAGACTTACATCTACAACATTACGGTGGCGACCTACACATGGTTCATGGTGGTGGGATTATGTATGACAACGGCAATAGAGTATTTTCAGACCGTTACCACCCTAATGCTGATAAGTGGACAACTCCTAGAACTAACACGGTTGTTCTTAGTGGAGATGTTCTTGGTACAGGTTCAGCAAGTGTTGATGGCACAGGAAACTGGACCGTAGCAATAAGTGCAGATCTAAACATTGCAGCTACAGATACTTTTACAGGAACGTACCCTATAGCTTGGCTAGCTAGTGATAACCTATACAAGTCTACTTGGTTAACTATAAACGGAGCTACCGATACTTTAAACACTCGTAGTATTGCAGCTAATGGTACTGTTACTGCTACTTCATTCAGTGGTGACTTAGACTACAACGATATTACCAACCCTCCCGTTATCGAAAACTCAGTGGACTACATCAATGGAGCTAGTTTTAATACAGGTAATGGTGTACTAACGCTATCTGGTGTAGGCCGTGCCGGCGCTACTGTTGATTTAGACAACCGTTACCTTACTTCCTATAGTGAAACCGATACATTACAGTCTGTGACAAACCGCGGGAATACTACTACACAAGTTATAACTGCAAACGACTATAGATTTGGTAATGGTGACTACGTAAGACGAAGCACAAATAAATGGGTTGCTGGCTATGCTGATAACTTTTCAAGCGGTACTACTGGCTGGAAGACTATAGCAAAAATACGGCTAACTTCCGGGTGTGCAGGAGACACGCTCTACGGTACTTTGTATGAAAATGCTTATCATGATGCAAGAGTATATCAAATTGCTGTAGTTGCAAGAGCGGAGTGTGACTTTACTACAAACAACGAATCACATGTAGTAGAGGTAGGATGTACAACAATAGCAGCTGCTGGAGATTCAGACTATAGAAATAAAATAAGAGTTAGTTTAGTAGAATCTTCTACTAATTCAAGAACTTACGAGTTGCAAGTATATGAAACACCTTGGAATAGCGACAAGTGGGAATTATGCTCAAGAGAAAATTCTACAGGTAACAATGTATGGACTAAGTATACGTCAGGACAAACTATAGGTACAGCAACAGGCACACCTAGAGTTACTTACCATTCTAAAGTACAAGCTGATTACGTTCGAGCAAGAACAGAAATGCGCGCTCCAGTGTTCTATGATAGTGATAGCCCTTCTCATTACGCAGATTTTGCAAATTCTGATAAAAGTGTGGTTATAGCAGGTAAGTACCACACAAACAAATCTAGTGGTACTATTGCATCTATTGGAACTGTAAGTGATGCTGTAGGGCACAACCCTAGTTATGGTACTTATATTGGAGGTGCTAGCGGTTCTTACTTGTATCATGGTACTGGAGATTACCCAATCTACCGTACAGGATCTACAAACTATCAAGTATGGACAAGTAAAAACTTTAATCCAAGTAATTACTCTACTACATCAGTGTCTGATGGTCGTTATGTAAACATTACTGGTGATACAATGACCGGGTCTTTGACTGTTCCAGGTGTCTTAAAGGTAACAGAAGCAGGTACAGCACAGTACTTTTTAATAGGTAATCAAGACTCTGGCGGGGTTAATAAGCCTGCAATGATTAGAGGTGTTAATGGTCAGCTGCAATTAGGGCATGGCAGTAGTTGGTCGGGTGAAGGCGGTACTATGACCGTAGGACTTACTTTAGATGGTCCTAGTGTGCGTATATCGGATAAGATAGTAGATAATACACATACAAGCTATTGGTGGTTGCCAGACCCTGAAGGTAACGCTAGCTATAGTTCCCATAGATTTAATACACCTCACGGCTATATTGACATAGGGCCTAAAAATACTACTTATGCTCATATGGATACAGATAGATCTAAGTTCTATTTTAATAAAAGAATTTTAGTAGATGAAGGAATTGTATCTTCTTTTAACGAGGACCTTTACTTACGAAGAGCAGAAAGCTCTTCTTATCAGATCCATATCGCTGCAGGTACTACTACAATTAGTCAGAATACAGTAATACAGGGTAACCTTACAGTAAGTGGTAGTATTTCACAGTCTGATGGTTTTGGTACTTTGTATACCTTCAATACTACTCAAGCGCTGTCCACTAGTTGGGCTGATGTCTCTGCTATAGCAGGTTCTGTGTTACCTACAGGTACTTATGCTATACAGATAAAAGTTGACAACCATGATGCTAGTGGCGGTAACTATAGCGAGCATTATAGTGGTACTATGGCATGGTATGGTAGTAATACTAACGATGGTGACAGTAATGAAATACCTTTACACAATGCAGGACATGCATACAACGGAGCAGCTATTTACGCTAGAACGTTACGTAGACCAAGTGGGCAAGGCGGTATGATTTTACAATTAGCAGCAAGTGGCTCAATTAGTTCGGATGCCATTGAAATAAAAATCCGCAAGTTAATCTAATTCTCTGATTAAATATAAGGGACGAGAATGTTTAAAATAAAAGACGGTTTGCAACTCTTTAATAAGCAAACAACAGTAAGATACCCCTCAGGTAACTACGGCTCTTTCGAAATAGATGGAGGAGGTAAAGGTAACTATGAAGGTTTCTCTATTGGCGGTCGTGTTACGTTTATGCACGACAATGGTACAGCCTCAGGCCTATACGATGACGTAAACAACAAATGGATGCTCCTAGCGTACCTTAATGGAGAAACGCGTTTATACCATAGTGGCACTCAAAAATTAGCTACTAAATCTGGAGGGGTTACCGTAAACGGTACTCTTACAGCAGATAGTTTAGTAGGCTCTATTAACTATAACCAAATTAGCAACCCACCTAGTATTCCTGATGGTGACTTATATGTGCAAAAGTCTGGCGATACTATGACTGGTGCGCTAACCATGTCTGGGTTTACACCTATTAACCTTGGGGATGGTAATCACTACCTGAAAAAAATAAGCACAGGTTATTCAGGTGTAACTATTGATGGACCGCAGTTACAAGGACACCAAGGTGGTGAGCTAACTACAAATTACCAAGGTGATAAATGGGCGTTGCGTTGGAACACTAGTCAAGATGTGCATATCGGTAGGAACTTACATATATCGGGTAATAATGCTTATCTTGGTAACGGTACTGGACAATCTTACCTACGTATTGGCGACCAAGTAACTGACGACAACGCAGGTGGGTGGAACAAAGGCGTACACTTAAACGCTCAGTATCATGGTAGATTTCGCATACGTACTAGTGATTATAACTATGGTGCTTTAGAGACTTACTATTGGGCAGATTCATCTGTATCACCTTCTATGGGTATCTATGGTAACACCAGTGTATTTAGGTTCACTGGCTCTATCACAAATATACTAAACAAAGACAACGCTACCTTTTGGCATGCAGGTAACGACGGCTCAGGCTCTGGTCTTGACGCTGACTTGCTAGATGGACAGCACGGTTCTTACTATGCTCCTGCATCTCACAACCATAGTCTAACGCTTAGTGGTGATGTATCTGGAAGCGGTTCTGTATCTGGGACTATAAGTGTTTCTGTTAATAATGATAGCCATTATCATTCACAGGTTTATATTCCAGACACTCGTGGTGCATCAAGAGCGCCTTCTTATTATCCTGATAGGTATGTCAGCTTTGATTTTCAAAATACCTCCGATACCGGAGCAGGGGGCGATGATTGGAATGTCCTGCAAACTATATCTCCTTGGTCTGCTTTTCATTCCAGTCATAGACAGCAACAGCTAGCATTTACAGGCACTGGCGGTGTTAAATTTAGATATGCTTCAAGTGACAGTGCTTGGACTGGTTGGCAGACGTTATGGACATCCGGCAATGACGGCTCTGGTTCAGGACTAGATGCTGATTTATTAGATGGTAAAGATCACACTAACTTTGGTGCTACGCTAGCAACTTATGGCACTACTGGAAGTACATCAAGAATTAGATGTACCGCACCATTTAATACTAACAGTGGTAAAATGTTTCAAGTCACGGTGTCACTGTACACGAGTTACACTTCTCATACTTATGTTGTTAGTGCTTACATGTATTCCTCTACTAACCAATGGTACTCACCTACAGCAATTTACACCGGTTCAGGCTCTCCCGACATTGTGGTAGGTAGAGATGCTAACGGAAAAGCGTACATTAGTATCGGTGCAGGTTCATATACTGGTGTGCGTGTGCATAATATGACCAGAGGGTTTTACACTTCTGTAGCTGACACTTACGCCCCGTGGACTATTACTTCAGACTCAGCCACTGAGAATTCTGTAAATGTATCTGTGTACAACGCTATGGATAAAGGGTGGCACGCAGGCAATGACGGAAGTGGCTCTGGCCTAGATGCGGATTTGTTAGATGGCATACAAGGTAGTTCCTTTTTACGCTCAGACACAGACGATACATTCACAGGTAATTTAAGTACCGGTGCTAACAACTACATAACCTTCGGCCCTAACTCTACATGGTCTTCGTACCTTCGAATAGGGGGTAATGGCCGGACTGTATCAGGAGCTAACTCCGCAAGTGTTGTTACTACTAATGGTAACTTGCACATTGATGCAGGTGCCGCAAGTGATAGAGGTATATATCTAAACTACTACGCCGGTGGTCATGGCACTATCTTTGGTAATGGTGCAGGTGGGATTGTCGCACGTATGGATAATGGCGGTAATCTATATAAGGCGAGTAGTGCGACTAACATCGTATCAACCTATTGGCACTCAAGCAATGACGGTTCTGGTTCAGGACTAGATGCTGACTTACTTGACGGACATCACGCTTCTTCGACTAGAAATAGTGCGAATACTATTCCTATTAGAGATGCCAACGGCTACCTTAACTTGGGATGGATTAATACTACAAGTGGTAATACAACTAGCACTTTGACAGACATCTATGTAAACACTAACGATGGGTACATACGCAAAGCTACTCCTGCTCACTTTAGAAGCCAAATTACAGACGGTATATATCTTCCTGTAGGCGCAAAAGCTGCTGACTCTGAGTTATTAGATGGTATTGACTCTAGTAGAGTTGTGTATGGAGCTGGACCTTACAAGTCCAATAGTACTTCAACCTTCCATAACAACGTATCTGGTTTCCACTACTATAGCGCAGCTACAAGTGCACCTACAGCAGAATGGTATAACTGGATTACTTGTCGTGGTAACAGTTGGGGTGATTCTGATGAGTATTCTTTCCAACTAGCGCACAACTTCTGGAATGATGGTTTGTACGGTAGACGTACTCAGTCTGGTACAGAACAGAGTTGGTATAAAATATGGCACAGTGCTAATGACGGTTCAGGCTCTGGCCTTGATGCCGACTTGTTAGATGGACTAGACCACTCTCAATTTCTTCGAGATGATGGGTGGAACTCTAGTCCAGGTCAAAACGCTGATACGCAGACAACAATGCGGTCTGATTTTACTTATTCTAATAATGCCCCCCATACGGGAGAGCTCATACGTTTTGGTGCTAGTGGGTACTCTTTACAGCTAAACTCTAGTTACAACGATGCTACAAACAGACTATCCTTTAGAACCTATAACAATGACTCCGCTAAGACATGGAACGCATGGAGGCAAATTTGGCACGATGGGAATGATGGATCTGGTAGTGGCTTAGACGCTGACTTATTAGATGGTGTTCAGGGTTCAAGTTTCTTACGTTCAGACGTTGCTGATTATATTAATGGTAATATTTACCTACGTGCAGATATTACTAATGAAACTACGCATCGTGACCACGGTGTTTACGGTTATTATGACTCCACCAAGATTAGCCATATATGGTCTATGGGTGTGAATTATCGAGTACCCGCAAACGGTAGTTCTTTCGGTAACCTTTATGGTTTAGCTTATAAGCATACAAATAACTCCACTGGCGGTACTATGGGTGGTGGCCATCAAATGGTATGGTGCCAAAACGGTACTCCTTACGCTGCTATGGGTTCTAACATATGGACATCTGGTAACGTAACTGCTTACTCTGATAGACGAGTTAAAACTAACCTTGAATTAATACCTAATGCTTTGGAAAAAGTACAACAGCTTAATGGTTATACTTTTGATAGAACTGATGTTAAATATGATGAAGAGGGAGAGCCTCTAAGCCCAATTAGACAGACTGGGGTGGTAGCCCAAGAAGTTCTTGAAGTACTTCCAGAAGCTGTTACAGGTTCTGAAGGAGAGCACTATTCCGTAGCTTATGGAAATATGGTAGGATTACTTATTGAAGCTATCAAAGAGCAGCAAATACAAATCGAAGACTTGTCTTCACAACTTAAATCTCTAAAGGAGACTAACTAATGGCAGTAACATTTGAATTACTAGAAACTTTCACAGGCACTCGTATAAACGAAATGCCTGACCCAGATAACGAAGGACAAACAACTGAGGTAACTCAAGAAAATGTTCGAGATATTCAAGTACGCTTTACTTGTACCGATTCAGGTTGTGTACATGAGAGGAGTGTAAATGTTGTATTTACCGATGGTGAATATGATGAAGCTTTAACACTAGAACGCTGCGAAGAAGTAGCTAGAGGAGTTGAAGCTAAAATGGCGTGCGGGGCTATCCAACCCCCAGAAGCTGAATAACAAAAAAGGGACCGCTATGGTCCCTTTCGTTTTTGTAAGTAAAAAATTACTCTTCTACTACTTCCACATCACCTTCTTCGCTTTTACGAATTTCTTCGCGTAAAGCATTCATAAAGCCTTGCTCAGCCATTCCTAGCTGATCAACTCGTGCTCGAGCTGCATTACCTTGCTGTTGTAAGTCTTGAAGCTGAGCTAAACAGTATTGAGCACCTTCGGAAAGGTCTTCTACTACGTAAGTTTTGTCATCTAAAGTGATTGTTGCTTTTTCTTGTTGTTCCATTTTAAGGTTCCTTATTTAATATTAAAAAATGTCTTGCCAGTTACCAGTAGTACTTGCGCGCGAATACTCTGTGGCTCTGTTTTCAAAAAAGTTTGTATGCTCTACAGCGTTAGTCATGTAATCAATCCAAGGTAGTGGATTTTCTTCACTACTAAAGATTTTCTTACACCCTAAGCCTAAAAGTCTACGATCTGCAATGTAGCGAATGTATTCTTTCACTTCCAGTGCTGTTAGCCCTTCAATTACTGCGTCTTTAAAACACAGATCAATAAAGGCATCCTCTAATTCAACTGTACGCTCCGCTGCACAGTAAATTTCATACTTTAACTCATCTGTCCATAACTCTGGATTTTCTTGAATAAAAGTACGGAAAAGTTGAGACATCCCTTCCACATGTAATGATTCATCCCGAACTGACCATGAGACAATCTGCCCCATACCCTTCATTAGTCCGTGTCGAGGGAAGTTCAACAAAATTGCGAAAGAACTAAATAATTGTACACCTTCCGTAAAGCCGGAGTAAATTGCCATAGTCTTTGCAATATCCATCTTAGTATCCATACCGAAATCGTTTAGATACTCATGTTTGTCCATCATTTCTTTATGATTCATGAAGTCTTTGTACACATCATCATCGAATCCTAGCGTCTCAAGTAGAAGAGAGTAGGCTTCTTGGTGTACTGCCTCCATTGCGGCGAAGGCCGCTAACATCATACGAACTTCTGGCTGTTTAAAAGTAGGTAAGTAATGTTTGGCATAACCGCAACATACATCTACATCAGCTTGAGTGAAGAATGTAAACAAGTTGTTTAACAATTTCTTGCTAGTCTCAGGTAAGTTCTCATTGTAGTCTTTAATGTCATCAGCCATCGGAACTTCGTCCGGTAGCCAATGCATATGCTGTTGCGTCTTATAATGTTCAAATGCCCAAGGGTAATTGAATGGTTTAAAGTATGCTCTTTCTTCTAGTAAATTACTCATTTCTTATCCTTCACACATTACGCAGTCTGTACCGTCTGCTACGTCAATTATTTGTTGACGCAATGCTTGGTCTGATACTGACTCTGCACGTTTGAATGCTTCTGATCGAGCATAGTACAAAGTCTTCACACCGTTTTTCCACGCTTTCATATGATGTAAGTGAAGCTCTAGCTTACTTACGTTTGACGGGTAGAATAAATTTAGTGACTGAGACTGACAGATATATTTCTGACGATCCGCTGCAAAATCTATTACCCAACTTTGGTCTATTTCAACCGCTGTTTTAAAGATCTCTTTAGTATATTCATCGAGGAAGTCCAAATGCTGAACCGAGCCTCTATTATTCGTAATTGAACGCCATACTTCGTCTGTGTCCATTCCAAGATCTTGTAAAAGGTCTTGTAAGTATTCATTCTTAACCAACGAAGTCCCGGACTTAGTTTTTTGCACATACGCATTAGCACGGAAAGGCTCAATACTAGGACTCGTATTACCACATATAATAGAGCTACTAGCGTTAGGAGCGATAGCAAGTAAGTGCATATTACGAACTCCCGTACCCAATGCGTCAGGCGCTTCGCCCAAGGTTTCTGCAAGTCGTTTTGATTCTGCAAGTGCGTTCTCCTTTATATGTTTAAACATCATTTCGTTACGAGTTTTTGCGATTACGCTCTCAAAAGGAATCGAATGTCTCTGTAAATACGCATGGAAACCCATCGCCCCAAGTCCAATCGACCGCTCACGGAAAGCACTAAATCTAGCTTTTTCTAAGCTGTTCGGCGCATGTTCAATAAAATGTGTTAATACATTATCAAGCATACGTACCAAGTCTGGAATAAACTGTTCGTTGTCTGACCATTCATCAAACTCTTCCAAGTTTACGCTCGATAAACAACATACTGCTGTACGTTCCTCATTTGTTGGTAGTGTAATTTCACTACATAAGTTTGAGTGATGTACTTTTAGACCTTGATCTTGTTGAGTCTTAGGTAGATCTCTTTGTACTGTATCACCAAACATAATGTATGGTTCGCCAGTTTCAACACGGTTTTGAATAATCTTAACCCATAGTGCTTTTGCAGATACTGTTTTCTTTACTTCACCTGAGTGAGGATCCACAAGAGGCCAGCTATCATCAAGAGACTTATCAATAGTACACTTTTCGATAAGAGCCATAAAATCATCTGAAAGAACAACACCATGATGAAGGTTAGTACTACGGCGGTTAGTATCACCACCAGTTGGCTTACGAATGTCGAGAAACTCTTCGATTTCCGGATGCGATATATCAAGGTACGCAGCATAGCTTCCTCGTCTTGTAACACCTTGAGAGAACGCTAACATTTCTGCGTCAACTACTTTAATAAATGGTATAACACCCGTAGATTCAGAACCTTTCGAAGTCTTACTTCCTACAGAACGAACGGCTGACCAGTTGCCACCAATACCACCACCAACGCTAGAAAGAAAAGCGTTCTCTGTGTAGTGTCCGGTAATACCTTCTCGAGAATCCTCGACGTGGTTAAGG
>Ga0209653_1002544_pt1 | contig 13224 bp, 9 predicted proteins | sample SaaInl6LU_22_DNA_FD_184644 | JGI IMG/M metagenome (GOLD analysis project Ga0209653, IMG submission 184644) | Marine microbial communities from expanding oxygen minimum zones in the Saanich Inlet - ESP_116LU_22_DNA (SPAdes) (version 2) | ecosystem: Environmental > Aquatic > Marine > Intertidal... | reverse complement strand
TAAGCATTAGATAGAGATGGAAAAAATAGTAGGAGTAGAGTTGAGTCATCGTTTTGCACCCATAGATATTAGGGAGCAGATGGCATTAAATGATGAGCAAACAATGCAAGCTCTATCTGACTTAAAACAGATATACTCTGAGGTTTTTATTATCGCTACTTGTAACCGATTGTCACTCTACGCATTCGGTGAAAATTATTATGGATTAGAAAACTATCTCAAACGTTTCGGAAATTTCTCCCAGTACCTTACTGTACTTCCGGATACCGAGATTGCCATCAAAAACCTTTTTTCAACTGCGGCCGGTTTAGAATCTCAAGCTATAGGAGAGCATCAAATTGTAGGTCAGATTCGTTCAGCTTTATCATTGGCTCGTAGACAGAAAACTATTGGGCCGATGCTTGATGAAATGATTCGTCATGCTGTACATACGGGAAAAAGAGCCCGATTGGAGACTAATATAGGACGTCATTCGGCATCATTAGCAACTGTGGGGTTTGAGTTGATTGAAAATCATGGGTATAAATTAGAAGATAGTTCCCTATTAGTAGTAGGAACAGGAAGTATGGCTAATTTGGTAGCGACCATATTAGATAGGACTAAAATAAAAAAATTATACATTGCAAGCCATAACTTAGATCGAGCCACCGAAATGGCCAATGATTGGGGTGGAGAAGCTATTGAGATAAAGAATCTATTCCGTTATATCAGTCAAGTTGATATAATAATTGGAGGAACTCAAGGTGAAGTTAATTTGTTAAGTGAGGCTTCTTTGACGGATAGTAAATGTACAAGAGCCCAATTTGCATTTAAAGCATCAGAACCTAAGCTGTTAATTGATTTTGGTTTACCAAGAAATTTTAATTCAGGCCTGAAAAATTTGGAGGGATTGTCGTTATACGATTTAGATGATATCAAAAAAATGACCTTTGAGAGTTTACTGAAGCGCCATGATGAAATACCAAAAGCAACTGAGATAGTAGAAGATGAGGTGCAGAAGTTTACAAGTTGGTATTATAATAGGAAAGCATCACCTGTTTTGGAAGCCTATTGGCATTCACTTCAGCGCACTAAAGAAGAGGAGTTAAGCTGGTTGTTACCAAAGATGGGCGATTTAACTCCTGCTCAAGTTGAGTTATTAGAGAAGTTTTCTCACCGTATGGTGCGTAAAATTTCTAAACGACCGATGGAGGTGATTCATGAGTTATCACATAATATGCATGAACAAGATAATCCAATTCATACCGTAAAAAAAGTATTTGGGTTAGAAGATGTAGAACTTGAAGTACCACAGCGAAGAGTAATCGTAGGGACTAGAGGAAGTAAATTAGCATTGACACAAACACATCAAGTAATTGAGCAATTAAAGAAATATGAACCTAATTATGAGTTTGTAACTAAGGTTATACGCACCAATGGTGATGATGGCGATATTGAAGTTATGGGAGCGTTTACATCCGCTATACAACGTGCACTTGTTGCAGGTACCGTAGATATGGCGGTGCACAGTTTTAAAGATCTTCCAATTGAAAATATAAGTGGTTTAAAATTGGCTGCTATCTCAGAAAGAGCTGATGTTCGAGATATTCTAATCTCTAAAAAGGGAGAAAAATTCGCTGACTTAAAAGAAGGAGCCATCATTGGCACTGGAAGTTTAAGACGTCAAATTCAATTGAAGAAACTTCGCCCTGACATAGAAACGAAATTTATTCAGGGAAACTTAGATACCCGAATTAAGAAAATGATGGAAGGTGATTACGACGCCATCATTTTAGCATATGCAGGTATCAATCGCCTTGGAATGATTGATAAAGCAAACGATATATTTACTGCAGAAGAATTATTGCCTGCCGTAGCTCAAGGAGCTTTAGCTTTAGAAGTTAGAGACGAGAGCGGGTTTGTATTGGATTTGGTAAAGCAGTTTAATCATAAACCAACTCAGATAGCAACTTTCGCAGAGAGAGAATTTTTGATCGCACTTGGCGGTGGATGCAATTATCCAATCGCAGCTTTTGCAGAAGTAAAAAATGACGAACTTTTGATTCAAGGATTATTTGCTTCAAACGATGGCAACTTAGTGTGCATAGGAGAGAAGAAAGGTGCTGCTAAAGACTATATCAATATAGCTCAAAGTTTAGCCCTTCAACTCAAAGCGGAGCTTGAAGAGAAAACTAAACTAACAATACTTGAATCCACTTCGAAATAAAAAGGTACTGGTTACAAGAGCCGAACATCAATGCAAGTCAGTAGAAAAACTTCTCAGCTATAAAGGTGCAGAAACTACTGCACTGCCGATGATTGCCATACGTGCAATTAAAAATCAAATTCAAATAAAATCAATAGTTACACAATTAGAATCGATTAATTGGGTGGTATTTACAAGCGTAAATGCCGTAAACTATTTCTTTGATGCTTTAGAGCAATATGAAGTGAAGGTGCATTTTTTAACCGATCTGCGCATCGCGACAGTAGGAGAAAAAACAAAAGCAGCTGTAGAGAAAATAGGGTATCGAAGTAATTTTGTACCAATAGAGTACACGGCTAAAATGCTGGCAAAGCAACTCCCTATCTTTGGCCATGAGCGGATATTAATTCCACAATCATCTAAAGCGAATAATGAATACGTAGAGCTATTGAAAGACCAATGTGAAGAGGTAATTTCGATGCCCATGTATGAGAATTATGATCCAGCGTATTCAAAAGAAGAGTTGGAAGCAGTATTAAGTCAAGACTTAGATTGGATTACCTTTTTTAGTGGCTCTGCAGTTACTAACTTTGTGAAACAAATTGAACGCAATAATTTATCTGTTCCCATGGCAAAAATTGCTGTAGTGGGACCTTCTACCCAAAAAGTAGCTGAAGAAAAAGGATTCAACGTAGCATTGGTTGCAAATCCCTTCACTGAAGAAGCCATGGTAGAAGCGATTGTAAAATATGAACAACATGTTTAGACCAAGAAGATTAAGAAAATCGCCAGTAATTAGAAATTTAGTTCGAGAAACGCAGCTATCAGTTAACGATTTTATCTATCCATTATTTATTGAGGAAAAGCCCGGTATCAAAAAGGAAATTGCCTCTATGCCCGGGATTTTTCGCTTCTCGCTGGATAAAATTTCTGAAGAGTTAGATGAATTAATAGAGCTAGGAATTCACTCTGTGGTGCTATTTGCGATTCCTTTAGAAAAGGATGCAATTGGCTCTGAGGCAATGAATGAATCCGGAATTATTCCTGAAGCCATTCGATTCATTAAAAAGAATTATCCGCAATTATATGTTATTTCTGACATCTGCTTTTGCGAATATACTGATCATGGGCATTGCGGAATTATTCATGATAACGATGTGGATAATGATGCTACCTTAACGAACCTAAATAAACAAGTTTTGGCGCATGCTAAGGCTGGAGTAGATATGGTGGCTCCTTCAGGAATGATGGATGGAACGGTAGCTTCATTGCGTGAAGCATTAGACACAAATGGTTTTTCTCAAATTCCAATTATGGGATATTCTGTAAAGTATGCATCGGCTTATTATGGTCCGTTTAGAGATGCAGCAGATTCTGCACCTACTTTTGGCGATAGAAGAACCTACCAAATGGATCCGGCGAATAGAACTGAGGCGATTCGAGAAGCCACGCTTGATGTGGAAGAAGGAGCTGATATCATCATGGTAAAACCTGCTTTAGCCTATTTAGATATCATCAGAGATTTAAAAAATACGTTTGATGTGCCAATTGCTGCCTATAATGTGAGTGGCGAATATGCCATGATAAAAGGCGCAGGAGAGAAAGGGTGGATAGATGAAGAGCGGGTGATGATGGAAACGCTAACTTCTATAAAAAGAGCTGGTGCTGATATTATTATCACGTATCATGCGAAAGAAGCAGCTAAGCTCTTAAAAAAAGGATAATTCGATTGCAAATGAATAAATTTGCAGTCCAATAAAAATTACAATTTATGGAATTGAAGAAGTCAAAAGAATTATTTGAAAGAGGACAGCACCATTTAGTAGGTGCCGTAAACAGTCCTGTTCGAGCATTTAATTCAGTAGGTGGAAATCCATTATTTATTGAAAGAGCAGAGGGAACTAAAATTTATGATGTAGACGGAAATGAATACATTGATTTAGTTGGTTCCTACGGGCCAGTTATTTTAGGCCATGGAAATACAGCTGTAAAGGATGCTGTAAAAGCGGCTGTTGATAAGGGATTTACCTTTGGTGCTACTACGGAAAATGAAATTATTTTGTCTGAAATGGTGGCGGAAATTTTTCCATCAATAGATAAAGTACGTTTCGTAAATTCAGGAACAGAAGCAGTGCTTAGCGCAATTCGATTGGCTAGAGCATTTACCAATCGTAATAAAATAGTAAAATTCGCTGGATGTTATCACGGGCATTCAGATTCTTTATTAGTAGCAGCAGGTTCTGGATTAGTTACTTTAGGTTTACCTGGGAGTCAAGGAGTTCCGGAAGCAGCTGTAAAAGACACTTTAGTAGCTTTATATAATGATATTGATAGTGTTAAGAAATTAATTCATCAGTTTCCAAATGAGATTGCAGCTATTTTTATAGAGCCTGTAGCAGGTAATATGGGCGTAATAGTACCTGAGCAAGCCTTTATGAAAGAGCTTCGTGAAATCACGAAAGAGCATGGGATTCTATTGGTTGTTGATGAAGTAATGACTGGTTTTAGAAAGAAATTTGGTGGTGCACAAGATTACTTTGATATTGTCGCAGATATCACCTGTTTAGGAAAAGTAATTGGTGGTGGAATGCCTGTAGGCGCCTACGGTGCTAGGCACGAAATCATGAATATGGTGGCTCCATTAGGGCCGGTTTATCAAGCAGGAACTTTATCAGGAAACCCAATTGCGATGGCTTGTGGAATTGCCACACTTAAAGAGCTAAAACGATTAAACCCATATGATAAGTTTGAAGAAGAAGCAGCTCAAATAGAGTCGTGGATTTTTGAAGCTGGTAAAGAATTTGGTGTGGATGTCCAAGTAAACCGATTTGGAGCCATGATTAATCCATTCTTTACTGCTACAGAAGTTGTCGATTTCGAATCTGCACAAACATCCAATACAGAGCATTTTGCAAAATTCTTTTGGGGAATGGCGGAAAATGGAATGTATATTCCACCATCACAGTTTGAAGCATGGTTTTTACCTGCAACATTAAGTGATGATGATATGAGAAAAATTAAGGAGGCAATTAGAAACTCCATTCAATTAATAGCAAACTAATGACAACATTTAACGATAATTTTTTAAGAGCCTGCCGAAGAGAAACTGTAGATCATACTCCGGTTTGGTTTATGCGCCAAGCAGGAAGATATCAAGAGGCATACAGGACTATTAAGAAGACATACAGTATCGTAGATATTTGTAAAATTCCTGAAGTATGCGCTGAGGTTACTTTTTTACCCGTTAATCAATTTGCACTAGATGCTGCGATTGTATTTTCAGATATCATGATTCCATTGGAGCCGATGGGTGTAAATTTTGAATATAAGCCCGGTGTTGGTCCTGTTATTCATAATCCAATTACTTCTAAAGCGGATATCGATCGATTAAAAAATATTGATCCTGCTACAGACCTTAAATACACTGGTGATGCATTGGGAATTTTAAAGAAAGGGTTAAATGTACCTTGTTTAGGATTCGTAGGTGCTCCATTTACATTAGCAAGTTACATGATAGAGGGTGGTCCTTCTAAAAACTATGCGAAGTTAAAGGCGCTTATGTATAACCAAACGGAAAACTGGCATTTATTGATGGATAAATTGGCTGTTTCTATGGCTGAATATTTATTGTTTCAAGAAGAAAGTGGTGCAGCGGCATTGCAAATTTTCGATAGCTGGGTAGGTATCTTATCTGTACAGGATTACAGAGAATATGTATTGCCACACATGGAAAAGATGATGGGAATGTTAAAGGCGAAGACCAATGTGCCGATTATTTTATTTGGAACCAACACTTCTCACTTACTACAAGATTTTAGGAAAACTGGTCCTGATGTTATTGGAATCGATTGGAAAACCGATATCAATGCAGCTTGGGCAGATTTAGATTATAGCGTTGCCGTTCAAGGTAACTTAGATCCAACTTTATTATTTGGAGAATGGTCGTTAATTGAGTCACGTGCAAAAGCTATTTTAGATAGCGTAGGAAATAGAAGTGGACATATTTTCAACTTAGGCCATGGTATTTTGCCTGGTACTCCTGAAGAAAATGTTCGCCAATTAGCAGATTATGTGAGAGCTTACTCTGCTAGAAATTAAATCGCACTTTAAACTGATTAAGTTCGGTTTTAAATGATTTTTAAGGGTAATTAGTTGATTGAATTGTTCGTCACTTGTTACCCTTCTTATTTAACCAAAATAGATGTGTGGTCTTGTTTTATAAAAGTCTAATGTATGTTGTCATTTGTTAAGATGTTAATTTTCGCTTCCCTGTTCATAAATCAGTTTTCTTTTGTTCATGGAAGATTATCCGATTTGTGTCTTGAAAAAGGAACGGCTTCTTATTATGGTGAGCATTTTCACGGTAAGGAAACGGCTAATGGAGAGAAATTTGATCAAATGGCCTTTACTGCAGCTCATCGAACGCTACCGTTTGGAACCTTGGTGAAAGTGACCAACCTCGCAAACTATGAATCTGTTTTAGTGCGAATAAATGATCGCGGACCGTTTAATAAACATCGAATTATTGACTTATCAAAAGGTGCAGCTGAGTCTATTGGGTTAATAGAAAGTGGAGTAGGAGAGGTACTTGTAGAGTGTGTTTTTGAGCCCAACTCCATTATTGAATATACAAATACTAAAATTGATACACTTTAAAGGTAAACTACTGAGGGTTTCATGCTTACTTTTGAGTTCATGAATAAAATGCAATGGAATCATCCTAAACCGATAGAGAAAGAGCTTGTTCAGCAATTTAGCAAGTCGCTTAATAATTTAGATAGCACACTTGCGGAAATCTTGATTCAACGCGGTGTCGATACTTTTGAAAAAGCGAAATCGTTTTTTAGACCCAATTTAGAGGAGATCCATGATCCTTTTTTAATGAAAGATATGGATGTGGCCGTTGAGCGGATTGAATTTGCAATTGCAAACAATCAGAAAATTTTAATTTACGGCGATTATGATGTAGATGGAACCACTGCTGTTTCTTTAGTCTATTCTTTCTTGTCAGACTATTATGATCAATTAGCATTTTATATTCCTGATCGATATAAAGAAGGCTATGGTGTTTCTTATGCTGGGATTGATTTTGCTTCGGATAACGATTTTGAGTTAATCATTGCATTGGATTGCGGAATTAAGGCAATTGAGAAGGTAGATTATGCGACTAAGAAAGGTGTTGATTTTATCATTTGTGATCATCACCGACCTGGTGATGAAATTCCAAAGGCGGTGGCCGTTTTAGATCCAAAGCGCAAAGATTGTGACTATCCCTATAAAGAATTAAGCGGAGCAGGTGTTGGATTTAAGTTAATGCAAGCTTTCGCAAATAAACGAAGTATTCCATTTGAAAAATTGGGTCCGTTGTCCGACTTGTTGGCAGTAAGCATCGCTGCTGATATAGTTCCGATGACGGGTGAAAATCGCTTATTGGCATACTATGGTTTACAACTGATCAATAAGAATCCAAGACCTGGAATTGCTGCAATGATTTCATCGGCTCAACTAAAAAAGCATGAATTAACCATTACCGATGTTGTTTTTACGATAGCCCCGAGGATTAATGCCGCCGGAAGAATTGAATCTGGTTTAAGGGCAGTCGAATTATTGATTACCTCAGATAAAGATACTGCAGAGAAAGCCTGTAAAGGGATTAATAATAATAACATTGAGCGGAAAGAATTAGATAAAGACATTACACGTGAGGCGCTTGAAATGATGGCTGCCGTTCCGAATTTAGATCAACTTAGAAGTACGGTGCTTTTTAGTGAGGATTGGCATAAAGGAGTTATTGGCATTGTTGCATCAAGAGTGATTGAAACACATTATAAGCCTACCATCGTTTTAACGGAATCTAATGGAAAAGCGACAGGTTCTGCACGATCTGTTAAGGGATTCGATGTTTACAACGCAATAGATGCTTGTAGTGAACATCTTGAGCAATTTGGTGGGCATATGTATGCTGCTGGCTTAACTATGAAAGTAGAAAAGATAGAAGATTTTAGAAACGCCTTTGAAACGTATGTGGCAGCTAATATTACCGAAGAGCAGCTAACTCCCGCGGTAGAAGTAGATGCTTATTTAACATTGTCTCAAATCAATGATCGGTTTTTTAAAGTGCTACGGCAGTTTGCCCCTCATGGTCCGTTAAACATGCGACCAGTTTTTGAAACTAGAGATGTGTTACTTTATGGAAAAGCTCGAATTGTGGGCGATAATCACCTAAAGATTGCAGTAACTAATGCTGATGGTTCTGCAATAATAGAATGCATTGGTTTCGGATTGGGACAATACATCGACGATATTCAAGATAAACCTTTTCACATTACTTATGTAATTGATGAAAATGAGTTTAGAGGAAAGAAAACCTTGCAGTTATTGTTAAAGGATATTCATATTGAATAAATAGTTGTTTGATATAAAAAGAAAGGCTAATGGATTAATCCATTAGCCTTTCTTTTGTCTTTACCTCAAAGTGTGAACTATCGAAGTATAATTTTTTTGACCACACTTTCTTCGTCAGAAATTAATCTTAGGTAATAAATACCTTTAGCATACTTTGATAAATCAAACTGCTCGTTAAATCCTAGAGTATTGATGTTTTGTCTTTCGTAAATTACTTCACCCCTCATAGAAATAATTTGAATGTTTGCTTTAGCTGCTTGCTCAGTTTCTATTTGTAGGGTCACTATTCCATTAGTCGGGTTAGGAAATACAGATAGCTCTCCTAGTAAACTTAAATCCTTAATGCCTACCTTACAAGTATCAGTTATTGTAATGAAAACACTATCAGAAATTGTTTGACATAAGCCGTTTGATAGAACTTCCACTGAATAATGATATTTTGTATTTAAATTTAATCTTGTAGGGTCTACACCAATTGTTTGGATGTTTTTACCATCAACATTAGGGTCGTTACTTGACCATAAGTATGTTGCGTTTAATCCTAAGTTTGCCCCTGCATTTAAATAATAGGTAGTGTCGCTACAAATAATAGTATCTAAACTTGAAAACTCTATAGTAGGAAATGAAGCTACTGTTCCTTTAACGGGCACTCTTCCTGAAAAGCAAGAATCTTTAATGGCTCCAATATAAAACACTGAAGTAGTGTCTAAGTTTCTAGAATAACTTGTACCAAAGGTCAATACTCCTGGAGCAATAGGGTCCGAGTACCAGAATACGCGAGTAACACCTGCAGGTTGTATTGCACCTAGGTTGATTTGTCCTGGTCCACATATAGTATCATCGATAGCAGTTGGAACAGGTACTTTAGTTACATTAACAGTTAAGGTATTTGAATAAGTGCTGTCGCATATTTTCGCTCTGTAAGTATTAACTGCATTTGGAGGTAATACAACATAATTAGCTGAATCCTTGTTTGGCCCAAACTCATTGAACCATTGACTTCCGATTTGTCTTTGCCATTGAATAGCACCAAAGAATGTTGTATCACTTAATGTAATTCCTGTACCTTCGCAAACTGTTGTTGCAGAAGAGAACGCAGTTCCTGCCAATCTTCGTGTAATTATATCGTCCGGTCTAAGAGTATCTGTTCCCGGAACAGTATCTAATCCTGTTAACATGTCCGTTACGATAGTAAAACCATAATTAGCGCCTATTTCTGACATATCTATGCCTGTAAAAAACACAGTATCGATCTCATCTGTTTTTAAAACTTTGTTATCGTGGAAATTATTATTTGATAATAAATAGGTTGCCGTATCCCATGGTGTCCCATTCTTCGTTATAAATGCAGTGAGTTTTGTAGTATCTATTGAAAAGTCAATACTTTGAGAACCAAAATTTTGTAATAGAACGCCAATTTCTTGGTTTGAATTATAACAAGAAAATCTAGTTGTGTCAGGAGATACCATTCTTACAGGCCCTACGTCAATATCAGTTAAATCATAAATAAAAATATCATCGATTGCCATTGTAGAGGCAAACCCTGTACCTCCTTTGGTAGCTATAAACCTAATTCGAGCCTGTTTTCCTTTAACAAATGGCTCAATATTTACTGTTCTCAATTTCCAAGCTGAGGCACTTGTATTTTGATCTTGATCTTGACCTTTTAAGCTGTCTACTTGTATCCAACCTTGATCAGAATCAACTTCAACGAACAGGTCGCCCATATCAAAACCAAACATATGATACCAATATTTCAATCTTGGAGCAAGAACATTTGTAAAATCGATACATGTGGACTCTAAATATGATACCTGAAAGGGAGAACCTTCATTTCCATCAGCATAAAAGTACTTACCTATAGAATTGCCTCTTGTGTGGTCTTTGTTTGGACCTGTGGCGCCACCTGGATTTGCAACTCCTCTTCCAACTATCCATTTAAACGCACTAGCTGACGCCGAAAAAATTGGATTTGTTCTCCACCCGTTTGGATGATTTCCTGAATTATTAGGTGCACTAGATGAATTGCTGATATTAAATCCTTCAAAATCTTCAAAGTAAGGAATTGTTATTGGAGATAAATGATCAACGGAAATCGAGAAAATATTATCAGTTGTATCAGTATCTGTATTTAATATTAACTTACCTGAAATAGAATAGGTTTTCGGAATTGAAAGGTCTGCACATTGTGCAAACGTAATTGTAGCTGATTTGAAAGGAGGTATTAATAATGGGAACAATTGACTTACAGGAGTCCCCCCATCAATAGTGTATTGCCCTTGAATAGATTTTAATGTGTCATTACCTACATTTTTGATTCTGAATTTTACAGGTTCGCAACTACTGTAATTACAAAGTCCATCTGTTGGAGAAGTAATAGATACTAACTGAACTTGACCCGTATCAGGCAATACAATACCGATATCATCAATTGCAATATTTCCAAAGTTTCCTGATGCAGATCTTTTTGCAATAAACCTAAACGTCATAAATTGCCCTGCAAATTGTGTTAAACCTATTGACTTCTTTCTCCATGGTTGAGATCTATTCGTTTGTTGTCTTCCTACTATCGAGTCAAGTCTTGCCCAGCTTGTAAATTGGTCACTTTTTGCCTCTACATATAAAGTTCCCATGTCTATACCATGCATATGGTAATAAAATTCAAGAACAGGTGTTGATACACCTAATAAACTAACACATGGGCTTTCAAATGTTGACTCATTGCCACCTGTGCCTTGCGCTCCATCAACCATTAAAAATCTCGAAACGCCGGTAGGGGTGTTGTCTGTTTGCGGACCTGTTGCCGCAGTTGTACTGGTGTTTCTTGCTCTCCATGAATAACTGGCTAATGCATTTGGCGAAGAAATAAATCCACCTGGCAAATTTCCTAAGGAATTGTTTCCGAAACTAGAAAAATCGTTGAAGTAAGGAAATTGAAGAACTAAGTTCGAAACAACTTGATTTCTTAACGTATCATTTAATGCGCTTACATCATTGGCAACTGTTGCAGCCAATGTAAATGTAAAAGAGGTTACTGCTGATAAATCAGCTTTTGTAACAAATGTGTGTGTATAAAATGCCTGTGGAAGTATTGTAGCTCCTGTAACTAATTCTGTTACAGGGGTCCCTCCATCTAAAATGTAGGTAAACGTAACATTCCCAAATATTTGTGTTGCACCAACATTCTGCACTCTTACCTTAACATCTTCGTTAATTTTTAGGTCACAACCATCAGTTGGAGCTGTTAAACTCACTACTTTTAGGTCTGTAGCTTGACCGAATGTTAATGTAACAAGTGAAAACGTAAATGCTAGAAAGGATAATAATTTTTTCATATGAATTCTAAATAAATATATTCTTGGCCATAAAAATATTAAAAAAATAAGGAATCTACATTAAGATCCCTCGCTTTTGACGTAATACTTTATAAAATGGTTGTTTCTACTTAGTGAATTCCTTTGTCTGCTAAGTATCTTTCTGCATCTAAAGCTGCCATACAGCCTGTTCCTGCAGCGGTTACTGCTTGTCTGTATATTTTGTCCGCAGCATCCCCCGAAGCAAATACTCCTTCAATATTAGTTTTAGTACTTCCTGGAGTTACCTTTAAATATCCAACACTATCCATATCCAGCCAATTTTTGAAAATATCCGTGTTTGGTTTGTGTCCAATTGCAACAAAAAAACCTGTTACAGGAATAGTTTTTTCTTTTCCATTAGCACTATTTAACACTCGAACGCCTTCAACTGCTTTTTCTCCAACAATTTCTTTTGTTTCATGATTAAATAATACTTCGATATTCGGAGTGTTTAGAACTCTATGCTGCATTGCTTTGGAGGCTCTCAATTCATCCTTTCTTACAAGCATTGTTACCTTTTTGCAAAGTTTTGCTAAGTATGACGCTTCTTCTGCTGCCGTGTCTCCGCCACCGACTATTGCAACTTCTTGTCCTTTATAGAAAAACCCATCACAAACAGCACATGCACTTACCCCAAAGCCGTTTAATCTTTGTTCTGACTCCAATCCTAGCCATTTTGCTGAAGCTCCCGTTGAGATAATAACACTATCAGCAGTAATTATTTTTTTTCCATCGACTTTTACTTTATGTATTGGACCTGTAAAATCAACTTCCGTAATCATCCCAAATCTCACATCAGTACCAAATCGTTTTGCTTGTTTTTCAAATTCAATCATCATTTCAGGGCCTTGCGCTCCATCAGGATAGCCTGGAAAGTTTTCTACTTCAGTCGTAATTGTTAGTTGCCCACCTGGTTGTAGCCCTTGATACATAACTGGATTCATATCTGCTCTAGCTGCATAAATGGCAGCGGTATAGCCTGCAGGTCCTGATCCAATTATTAAACATTTTACGTGTTCCGGGGTCTCATTTGTTGCTTGTGTTGACATATATTTTATAATTGTGTTTTAGTTATTTTAAGTTTCCAAATTTATCAATTTAAATATTACCTAAAATGTTAGATTATTACATTTATGCTTTTTACTTTTGTTAATCACTCGGGACGTAGCTTAGTCCGGTTAAAGTGCGCGTCTGGGGGGCGCGAGAGCGGTGGTTCGAATCCACTCGTCCCGACTTTATCCTACCATTTATAAAATGGGCTTCAAGCCTTTGGATCAT
>Ga0209653_1002540_pt1 | contig 13229 bp, 10 predicted proteins | sample SaaInl6LU_22_DNA_FD_184644 | JGI IMG/M metagenome (GOLD analysis project Ga0209653, IMG submission 184644) | Marine microbial communities from expanding oxygen minimum zones in the Saanich Inlet - ESP_116LU_22_DNA (SPAdes) (version 2) | ecosystem: Environmental > Aquatic > Marine > Intertidal... | reverse complement strand
CTAAAATGAGACCAGCTTCATTGTCTACTTGAGGATCTTTAAGATTATCCAAATGCCCCTTTTCTGTTGGAGTCCAAAACTCGACTATTTCAAGTGAACCATTTACTATAATTTTACGAGTAATTTCACGTAAACCATTTACTATACTTTCACGAGTATCTTCATTTGTCTCACCATGGAGTATGTTCAAATTTTCATGTACAAATTTTTTCACACCACTTAGTTGATTGTATACACCATCAAGATACGCTTTGAGAGTTGTTATAGTAACCGCTTGTGAGTTGATTATAGTTGTATCATTACCCGGATTTATAAGTAAACTTTTAAGTTGGTCCACCAAGTCAATCTCTGTCTCTGTCTCCTGATACCACAGTGTAGCTCCAAGTTTGAGTAATGCACCTACGATTCTCGCACGTAGATACTCCGATTTACCTGGGATACTATCCAACACTGCTTTCAACCCCAGTTTTATGATGTCAAATTCTGTTTTGGTGTTATCGAGAAATTCTATCAGTTTCGTGACCGTGGCAACCTGGTCGGTAGCGCCTGGTTTGAGTTCAGACAAACCACTCAGGTAGTAACTCGCTGTTGTTAGGTACGCACGAAGTCCAAAGATGAGTAGTTCTTCTTGGGGTAGTCTGGGAAATTTTAGGAGTTGCAATATACCCACCTGTTCTTCACCCCAAAAATTAGGTATAGTAAGAAGGTTGTTATCGATGATATCTATCCGTTCAATCTCAGAGTCTTTACCTATGAGCGCGTTTAGATTTGAAGTTGCATTTATTTGTGAAGTAATAATTTGACTAGGAATACCAGAGATATAAGTTTTGAGATCGTTTATATGCTCCGTTTGAACAACTAGATCATTAGCATTAATAGGAGGGTCTTTAAGATCTTCTAAATGCCCCACAAATGGTGTAGTTTCTCCCCAGTAAATAGCTTGGAGCATAGCGTCTATTGCGGCGGTTCGTACATCTGTATCATCTTCACCCACGAGCGAATCCAGTGCAGTAGTCACGAGACCTCCCCACACCGGGATAAGTTTGAGTAAAGTGAGTCGTTCTTTCTGAGCCTCGGTGTACTGGTCGAGTTGGTGCAGTTTCTCTAAAATAGATATGTCACCATCCGTCCATTTTCCAGTTTTTTTGGCTATAAAGAAAAGTTCCTTGACACAATTTTTAAAATCCAAATTAAAGGTTCCCGTCTTCGATTGTGGTTCTATCATGAATTCATTTCGCTGTCTCTGTTCAAACAGGATATCCATTGGTTTACTGCGTAGCATACAGCGTTCTGCTGTATTCAGGTGAATGAGATCTAAATTGACTTTAAAATCTTTTAGTTCTATTTGTTGAAGCACCTGGTTATTTGCCATCGGATCCCAAAGTGTGACACCTCCAAACTTTTCTTGAGTCACGAATATAACGTCTATCGCGGGTCTCAACTTTATCCTTAAAGACAATTCTTGTTTGTATACAGCACATAAAGGAAACCCGTGCGCTGGGCGTCCATGGAAATAGAATGGAATCTGAATCCTGTATTCGTTTGTAGTGAATGGATCTATTCCCTGTGTGTTATACTGTCCATCGTAAAATTCCTGTAAAAACTCTCCATCGGAACTTCCCTGGAAATGTTTACCATGAAGCACGTCTATACTCGATCTATATGATTCGGGGGTGTTCAACTCCCGTTCTATGAATATATCATCTGCTGTGACGATATCAATAATCTGTTCGCCGACATGTAACTCAACATAGTCAATCACAGAAATACCGAACACATCGATGGGATAAAAATTCTGACCCATCTCACTGGGATCTACAGAAAAGGAGAGAGTAACATTTTGTAAAATATCGCCATAATTCTGAGGAATTGGTACATCTAAAAAGTCACCTGTAAACACCTTTTCTGGGAATGTTATTTTAGAATTTTCCACCGCGTGGTTTGTATGTTTACTATACCTTTTAGTGAAAAAGGAGAATGACGGATTGATACTTAAAGTATCACCAAGTTCGCCCGACGTTGCGATCTGAACTCGACCTGCCATATATAACTATCTACCATTAATATTTTAAGCCACACAATCCACTTGAATAGTGAAGTATGTTATAGCTCTTTGCGTAAATCTGAACTTCTATAGTCTCATCATCACTGTCTGAGTAATCTAACTTGATTCGACATCTTTTATCAATTATACGACTGAAATTTAAATGCCCTGAAGGTGTGTTATCTTTGGGGTACATTGCGAAAGAATAACTCCCAATATTTTCTTGTGTTGGTAACTGATACAGGGTATTCGAATCAAAAGAAGCATCCCCATTTATACCTGACATGGCATTTGTAAGTGAGTTTTCATAAACCAGCTTTGAAAATGATTCGTTGAACAATGTTGTATTGTTAAGATAGATACCAATTTCTTTGAATTTTGTGTTGAGCATATACTGAATCAATTCTTTGTCACCTTGATATGAGTATTTTCTTGATTTCTTACCCGCTATAAAATACATTGTCTTGATTGGGTGACCGAACCGCAAAATAATCTCAGTTTCCTCGTTATCCGTTCTTGGTACATCATGGCGTTTCAATTGTATTTGTGTAATTAATTGATCCATTGGAGTACTTTTCAGATAATTTAGTTCATTTTCATCTAGGTAAGCGTATGTGGTCAGGAGCGACGCCGTTTTTATTTTAGTTTCCGTGACGTAGTCTGTTAGATATGGTCGTATGAGTTCATTCGAAGGTTTAAACTTTATTCGAAGGTGACAATTTTGTTTCGTGAGTTTACAAAATAGAATAGAAGCTGGTAAGTTGTTATAGAAATAAAATGGCAAATCGATGTACATCTGACGCAAATTCCATTCGCCGTTTTCATCGGGTCCATACGGCTCCTGTTTAGCAGTCGTTAGAGGAATAACACTATCTCTAAAATTATAATCACTCGTATGATATTTATGATATAAGTATATCCAGTCACCCGTGAGTCGCTCTATATGCGTTCCTCCTATGAATAGATCTGCGTATTCGATGGCATGGATACCAACATTAGGTGTAAATGGATCCTCTGCTTCGGGGAAATCTTTTAATGTCGTAGATGCCTTGAATAAAAATTGGTATCGAAGTGTGAGATTTGTGAGAAGATCACCCATGTCAATGGGTATAATACACACCGTCTCCTGACCAAATTCCGGTTGGAGGAGGGGTTGTTCTCTCACATCGAATGCAAACTTTGTATGATGTTTAAAAATTCCTGAAAAGTGGGAATATGTTGGATTACCTGATATAGACATATCCTGGATTCCCAAAGTTCCTAATGTCAGTGTTCCTGCCATCTATACTTAAATATACCTTTTGTTTTTTAAGTTTGCAATAAAAATCCGTTACTGAAGGTGAGCTTTTTGTATCCAGTGTAGTACATATGAAATTTATATTCAGGGTTTTGTATCGGTTCCTGACCATTTCCATACTGGAGACTTGTATCATCTACCAATTCCATGTACAATTTCGTTTTTTCTGAATTCAGACCAGAAAAGTCTAGATACCCTGAGGGCGACGTACTCTTTGGGAACATTGCGAAATTATACGTATAGATGTAATTAAGTAAATAATTGGGTGAAGGTGGTTCGTAATTATAAGTCTTCGTCACATCCGTAGCCGAACGGGACAATCTCGAACGTAAAGGAGTGTAACTGAAGAAATATTCTCTGTCATTGTTGGATACATTTGGAACACGCTCATCGTTTAGAGTAAAATAGGCACGTTTCAATAGATGTGGTTCGTTCATATCGTCAATTTGTGAACGTGTAAAGTTGAAACGATTCGCGGTTGTAGAATAGAACCACCTGTTTATGTAGGTGTATTTATATTCTTGAGGTACGGGTAGACTTCTATATTCATTCTCATCTTCATATCCTTCATACCTAAAAAACCAATGAAAACATTTTACAGGGACATTGGGCTCCAATTGTACGACAAATTCTCTCCCACTTGGTTCGAGTGGGATACTGGAGTGTTTAAATACAAAATCGTACATAATCTCTTGGTTAGGTCGCATGAAATACAAACGTTCTTCTGGAGAAAGTTTAATCTCTTCGGTCACTATATTGAAACTAGGCATTTTCTTGACTGGTGGTGTCACTGGTAGACCGCGTGTGTTTAAATTGTCCACCGTCCGCTGGTTGTATAGTGTAAAGAAAGACTGCTTGAAAAATTCAATTTCTAAAGTAATCTTTTGGTTGTGAATAGCGCACAAAGGAAATGGAGCCTTCTCTTGTTTGTTCTCTTGATAGACATCACCGGCATAATTATGTGAAAAGAAGAATGGTATATGAATAAAAAGTTCGTTACTCTGTGCTGCTTTTTGGCCAGATGGCTGAGCTGTCTTACCACCGACAATGTTTCTGTTGTAGAGTGTATTCGCAGACATCTTTTGTGAATCGTTTGTGTACATGTTGTCATGGATGATACACCAATCAGCTGAAATTTCTTCAAGTGTTTGATTACCCACGATAAATTTGACATTTTTTATTACCTTCCTACCAAGTAACTGAAGATCCCACGCCCAGTTTGCAATTTCAGGTAACGTGAATGAAGGTGGGGGTGCAGTACCCAGAACAATTTCTTTGACAATGTCTGGGAGAAGGGCAAACAATTCCTCATCTGCTTGAGTTTGAACTATTTCCTGGATACTATCTAGGTTAGTGAGTTCTTTGGTTCCATCTAGGAACTTTATTATGTTACCAGGAATTGACGTATTGTATCTATCTATATCCAACTCAATGAGTAATTCTTCACCGGGAGCTATTTCTCCGGCTACAATTCCTAAAAGATTGAATAGTACAATAGGAGGAATATTTGTAAACAATTCCGATGGAAGTAACGTCAGAAGTAAATTATTAAATTGTTGTTCGAAAGACCGGAAAGATTCAAAATTTGGAAACGAAAAGAGTGGGAGAGTAATACCAACCACGTTTGGAGCACCAGCGAGCCACCATTTCTTGAATCGTTCCGATTCAGTTTCTCCCTCAAAACCATATTCCGCTAAGGTTTTACCACCAAATAAAACTTTTTGAACTGTCTCGTTGAATGTAATATCTTGAAAATTCCAATCTGGTAGTTTCATTTGGATCCATACGTTATTAAGTAGGTCTCCCATGTTTTTTGGATCCAGTTCAACTCGAACCGTTTCACCAAACGGCCAGTTTGAAGAAATATCTGCGTTTACTCTCTGTACATTGTGATATTTTCTAAATTCCGAATGTCTATCACTATTATTGTATTTAAATGGTAAATCTTCTGGGTCTTTGGAAAGCAGGTGTGTATCTTGCTTTCCAATAGCCTTTAGGGAAATCTTAGCAGCTTCACCCATATCTATCTAATGCTCACATATTTTTAATATCCATTTTCCACATCGTCACGTGACTTGTCTTCATCATCTTTTCTAAATCTTCTTTCGCCTGTTTCGCTTCATCCATGAGTGCCTTGACGCGTTCCTCTGTATACTCAACTGTCTTGATATTGAGGAGATAGTCCAAGTTTCCATCAATTTTGGGAAACATCGTAGACATCTCCTCCTCTAGATCCTGTTTCTTCCTTTTGAAGACAACCAACCTTCCTTCAATCACCATCGACACAAACTTTGATTTATGATCACACATCTCAGCCCTCTTTTCGAGTACATCGATAAGGTGCGCCTTCCGCTTCTTATAATGGTCTAGGCGGAGTTCCACAAAATCTTTCAGAATTTCCTCGGGGCTCTCGTACTTGTGAATACCCTTGGTGGGATGGAAGAGATGCATGTTGGAGACGCGAAAGGTTTTTCTCAACTTGAGATCCTTGAGGAGATCCTTGCCTACATAGTCCATGATTTCGAAATGAACATCTTCAGTAGTTGAGTTGTTGACAAACCCCCCAATTAACTTCTTCTCAACGAGACCATCTAGGTATTCCTTATAATCCTGTGTCCAGCGACCCGGGGGAAGTTCAGTCACAATGATATTCCTTCCAGACCAATTCCAGACACCTTCCATCATCCAGGTATCCTCCTCCTTGTGGACAACTCCCTTGAAACCTCTGAACCAAGGTCGCATGGGGACAATTTCATCACCGCTCAAAATGCGCTTAATATTATCCTTGATATCATCCGGACTGAACGGGGGTACATAGCAACTGAACCCTGTACCAATACCTTCAGTCCCATTCACGAGGACCATTGGGAGAGTGGGCATGTAAAAGTCTGGCTCAATTGGACGACCATCGTCATCCAGATAATTAAGAATTGCGTCATCCCTGGGATCAAAGATTTTTCGCGCCTCCTTTGTCAGCTTGGTGAAGATATACCTCGTCTGGGACGCATCCTTACCACCCATGAGCCTCGTTCCAAACTGACCACATGGCTCAAGAAGATTGATGTTGTTGGATCCTGTGTAATCATTCGCCAATTTTACGATCGTATCCGCTAGGGAAACTTCGCCATGATGGTAAGCACTCTTTTCTGCAACAAATGCAGCCAATTGTGCAACCTTCATTTCATCCTTGAGGTTCTTCTTGAAGCAAGCGTACATCACCTTGCGCTGTGATGGTTTGAGACCGTCCGCCATATGTGCGATAGACCGCTTGAGATCTGCGAGACTGAAATTCACCAGATCCTTGTGTACAAAATCAGAGATGTCCAATTGCTTTACACTTCCATAGGGAACTTCCAGTTGATCAGCATCCTTCGCTGTGTTCTCTAAAAGCCAAGACTTCCTAGCATCCGCCTTTTTCTTGTCAAATGCGAGGACGATGGATTCGTCAGTCATCGTATCAACATCAAACTTTACAGTAAGGTCTTGAATCTTCTTGAAGTACTCACGAGCCTCTGCACTCGTCGAAGTACCGAGACCCTTGTAGTACTTAATCTTCCAACCCTGTTTCCCGTCACCATACCAGGTACGGAAAGTGGAATCGGTGTAAAATGATTTGATCTGAGAACCCTTGGTCGCCTTGATGATTGGTGTCACCATAGAAACCACAAAGTTCAATTTGAGAAGACTGGGCCAGAAATAATGGATCATATTGAGGATGAGACCCTTGATGTGAGACCCATCATTATCAGCATCGGTCATGATCATTAAGCGTCCATAACGAAGCTCGGAGACACTCGTGTATTCCTTACCCTGTTGGAGACCCAAAATCTTCTTGAGGTCGTTGAACTCCTGGTTGGAGGTCAACTGCGCCACAGAGACATCTCGTACATTCTTACACTTACCACGAAGTGGAAATACACCATAGTGATCGCGACCAACAACAGAGAGACCTGCGACCGCGAGGGTCTTCGCAGAGTCACCCTCTGTCACAATGAGAGTACACTTACCAGAGTGAACAGTTCCTGCTTTGTTGGCATCATCCAACTTGGGAATCCCAGTAATCTTTGACTTACGAGCACCATCAGACTTTTGGAGTTCCTTCATCTCCTTGAACTTCGAGAGTGCCAGGAGTTCATCGGCGATGCCAGTTTTGAGAACATTTTTGATAAAGTTCTTGGGTGGTTCAAATTTACTCCCAAAGTTGGGAGACTTCGAGGTACATTCAGACTTCACCTGACTGGAGAAGGTTGGGTTCTCAAGGGTTGCTTTGACAAATATGTTGAAGGTATTCTTCACCTGTTGAGGTTTCAATTTAATCTTCTTTGCCATCTCATCGATGATACCATTCGCGATGAGGTTCGCAGCGTGGTCAACGTGTGTACCACCCTTATTGGTGCAGAGTCCATTCACAAAGGAGACTTGTTCCATCCCGTCGGTAGACGGCCCGATACACACGGACCACCGATCCCCATTGACACAAGTCACCTCTTCGACACCTTCGTACATTTTAGCATAGGCTTCAAAATTTTGTTTGGTGAGAACTTCTCCATTGAACTTCACTTTACAGTTTTGGGTCGTACAGATGTTTGCATCCCAAACCCTCTTTTGGAAGATACTGTAGATGGTATCGTCCATCTTGGACATCCCAAACCTCTTCCACTCAGGCGTGAAAGTGATCGAGACGGATGACGTGGCACCCGAATGTTTTTTGATTTTTGGGGGGTCACAGACAGTCATGTTCTTCGACCACTTTTGAGTATAAGTCTGCTTCGTCTCGTGGTCCTTAATAGCGATCGAAAACTCGGTAGAGTAGATGTTCGCCAACTTGGCACCATAGCCATTGCGACCACCGACAATCCTCTTTTGTGTGTCATCATAGTTGGTACTCGTGAGGAGATGACCAAAGACAAGTTCGGGGTTCCATAGACCCTCCTTTTCATGCATACGAACACTGATACCACCTAGGGGACCATTATTCTCGATGGTCACAGAACCCGATTCCTTATCGATGGCGACGGAGATGGAATTAACCTGTTTGGGATGGAGAGAGTTACGGTCGATGGCGTTGACGAGGATTTCATCAAAGATTTTCAAGAGGGCTGGAGAGTACTTGAGGTTCTTCTTCGAGAACTTTTCACCATTGAGGATCCAGTAGGGTTCTGTACCCAACTCAACCGGACCGACATAGGAGTCAGGTCTCTTGAGAACGTGTTCGATATGGGTGAGCTTTTGGACACTCTCCATACTTTCTTGGTTTTATTACGGAGCTAACTTTTAACTTAGGTTGAAATTAAAAATAAACATCTATACAAAATATATGCTCACCATCACATCCGTCAAACCGATCGTAAAACTCGAGAAGCGTATCAACAAAACCCTCGTCAAATCAGCTGTGAAGGTGATTGACAGGGTGTATAAGGATCGGGACTATGCTCGGTTTTATGTCCTCGAGACGGTCGCCCGTGTTCCATACTTTTCATTTGTCTCAGTTTTACACTTGTATGAGTCCCTAGGTGTGTGGCGAAAGGCTGACTTCTTGGAGACACACTTCGCACAGACAATGAATGAGTACCACCACCTTCTCATCATGGAGGACTTGGGTGGTGATGAGCGCTTTGTGGATCGATTCTTCGCACAGCATACAGCATTCGCGTACTACTGGTTGACGTGTCTACTATATGTGGTGTCACCAAGGATGGCCTACAATCTCTCCGAGCAGGTGGAGGAACATGCGTATCACACATATGACGAATTCCTCAAACAGAATGGAGCAAGTCTCTCACTTGAGAAACCACCAGCTGTGGCTGCCAACTACTATGACGGTGTCCAGAGTTTATATGACGTATTCGTCAACGTTCGAAACGATGAAGGTGATCACGTGAAGACGATGCAAGACTGTCAAAACTTTCTTGAAGTAAAGTAAGAGATGTACCTCTACCTGATAGCTGCTATCTTTGTACTGTTCTTGGTGATGCAGAACCGATCGAGGGGTACTAAGAGCTCAATCGAAAAAATGGTAAAACAGGCGGCACAGTATGCCATCACAGCACAACAAGACTCGTCACCAGTCATGTCTGTGAGAAATGCAAACTACGCTGTCGGGTTTCTTCATGCCCTCAGTAATATCGCATCTGATACACAGATCCATAATGCCACAGGGATCGATGTGAAGAAGTTTAGGGAACACATTACAAATGTTCAAGATATGGTCACGAAGAAGACTGTTGATAAGTTCCCAGACTTTGAGGGCCAAGTCGACATGTACCTTTCTGAAATTGCATAAAAAACCTAAGTGAAGTTTGGTAATCCAAAAAATCAAGAAACAAAAATGGAAGTCATTCGAGATACCATGTGGGAGCGTTGCCTCAATGATGCAGTCAAGATGTACCGTCTCAGTGAGGCAAATGATGCATGCTACAATCTCGCAGATGCGACATGGAAATGTAAGATGTCCTACAAGAGACATCAGGAGAAGAAGGAATCGAGAAAGCTCATCGTCATCGACAAACCCCCTGACGTAGTGAACGAGCAGAGGACTGCTAAAAAGATTTGTTGTGCAACGACCATGTCTGGAAAGTCGTGCTCATTCAAGGCTGTGTGTGGCGATTACTGTAAGAAACATAGTGTGAAGAATGCGATCCTTGGGATGAAAGTGGATGTGAGCAAAATTAAAATCGATGAGTAATAGAAAGATGATGTTAGACCAAGAAAGTCTTAGACCTGTAATAATAGCGATGGCACTTTACATCACGATTAGCATCCTCTTACCTCGTATAGTTAAGAAACCCTCAGGTATTCAAGTCATCGACGATCTCGTCATGACAACAATCGCACAAAAAGATTCATTAATGAGTGGTACCATTCTCATTGGTCTCATCGTTCTCGCTACCAATTACATTCAAGATGAATTCTTCTAGAACGTTTTTCCTTCCAACTAGATTTTTAGTGTGTTGGTGATCCATGTGTCGAACACGATTATCATACGCGTGTCTCATGTACTCCAAGAGTTGGTCAAAGTTTGGCTTGCCCCAAACCATTCCTTTTTTGAAGAGGAAGTCGTCTCTCTCCAGCTCTTGAAGTCCACAGTCAATCGTGTATGGTGTCTTGATATATTCGGGTGCACCACCGTAATCCGTGATGATCACAGGTTTATCCCTCAGGGCAGCTTCGACGGCACCCATACCTATACCTTCAGAATGTGAGAAACTTACATAACAATCACAACGATTATGAAGATCATCCATTTGTTCATCTGAGATGAGTTCGTTAATGACCTCTACACGGGGCAATTGGATGTCTATGGGTTGTCGACACGTTGCCTTTACGATGAGACGTGAGTTTGGTTCATTCAATCGAATGAATGCTTGCAGTACATCTCGAAACTTTTTCCGAGGATCCATGATGTTTCCGATGTGATAAAATGTGTATGGTTTCTCCATCGGTTCAGGAACATGTGCATGAATGACATAGAATTCATTTTCAGGAAATTGTCGAGAGAAGACCCTCTTACAAAATTCACTGGGAACAGCCACTTTCTTGAACTCCTTCATAATGAGACCATAGTCTTCATGAACTGTTTCGGTTTCACAAATTGTCATACACGCGAGATTTTTTACACGTGTTCGCACATACTTGAGATATTCCAGGTGATCATGAATTGGTAGCATGTAAATCAGGCCATGTTCACTTTCAGGAAGTTGAGTTCCGTATACATGATAACTCGAATCTGGTTTAAATAATCTGGTATACTTCAATGCTTGATTTCCTATACCCGTGTTGAGATTAGGACCTATGATGATCATTTGATTTAAAGATAATCTTTCTTTTATATATAGTACAATGGATTCTCTACGCAAAGAGATTGAACAGGAGATGAAGCGCGCCCGCCTCGATAAGGGACGTCTTTATGACCTTATTCTTAAGATCGTCGACAACGTCGGTACGGGTGGTGTTGGTCCCCAGGGTCCAGCTGGCCCCATTGGTCCCAGTGGTGTTCAGGGTCCCGTTGGTCCCGCAGGTGAGTGCAAGTGCAAGTGCAAGTGCACCACCACTGAGGCTGCTCCCACCAAGGCTGCTCCTAAGAAGGCCCCAGCCAAGAAGAAGGTTACCGTCTAAACGAATATAAAGTTGTATCTCCCATTATAAATACATGCTGGCCGTTAGACCACTGCGTATTTATAACATGAGTGAAAAACATTGGCGACAATATTCTCCTGAAACACCAAGGCGACCGATTATCGTGAAGGCCGCAACTACCGAAGTTGAAAAACTCAAAGTTGAACTAAAGAAGCATAGGGAGGCTGAACAAAAGATTAAGAGACATGCAAAATGGATGTTGCGCTCAACTCAATCGGCTCACAAAGATGCGAAGGATGTCATAGAGATTCTCAAGGACCTATATGGTGACGACGCATTTGAGTAAAAGATAAAATATAAGTTAAAGTTATATGGGTGGTAAACTACTCAAAGTGGATAAAATTATACCAGAAGGTGGCACTCTCGAAATAGCGGGGGTGGTTAATGGTGTGGGTATTGAATATCAGACACAATGGGCGCATTCGTCACTGGAATTTGACAATATTGGTTATACACTTGGTAATGTCGGTATTCGGACAGGCGATCCCGATGCCACTCTCCATGTCGAGGGTAACGTTTATGTGTCGTCGAACCTTGAAATCGGTACAGCAAATTTGTACGTGGATACTGAAACAACTAGAGTTGGTGTAGGTACCAAAACACCCCAAGCAACTCTTCACGTTGAAGGAAATGTGTATGCGTCTTCTAATATTGGAATTGGGACGAATACCCCACAGTACTTTCTCGATGTACATGGGACGGCTAATGTAGGGGCTTTGACGACGACGAGTGTTTCGGGGGATGGATACCTCCTATCAAATATTGCAGCTTCCGCGGTTGTCGGTGGCGCTGGGGTATGGACGATAAACACTGATGACACTATATTCTATCAAACCAGTAATGTGGGTATCGGTAAAACAGATCCTACAACGGAACTTGATGTTGATGGAATTGTCACAGCGACTGAATTTGTTGGACCACTCATTGGTCGCGCATCCGTAGCAACGAATGCAGATAATGCGAGTAATGTATATGTCACCGTACAATCGGATGTCAACACTGGTACCAGACGAATCATTTTTGGACCTAATGATAGTGCTAGTGGTAATAGATCGTTATTTTCACACCCAGGTCTTACTTATGTAGCGAGTACGGGTATCCTAACCGCACCCGAATTTTCGGGAATAGGTGCACGACTTACTGGTTTGGTCCAGGCAAATATGCCCGGACTGGTGGCAGATCGCGTAAAGATTGGGAGTGGGGCGGGTGGGACAGGTCAGGGTTCTCCAACCATTGCCATTGGAAAAGATGCAGGTACGACAAATCAACATAACAATTCCATCATTCTCAATGCATCTGGAGCTGCACTAAACAGTGGAGGTACGTCTCGCTTTTATGTAAGGCCTGTCCGTGGCGGTAACATCCCTGGGAGTGCACTCGCGTATACAAGTGACGGTGAGATCGTGGAGGAGACGAATGTACATTTCGATGATTCTGGTAATGTAGGAATTGGGAAAACAGATCCACAACATAAACTCGACGTAAATGGAGATATTAACATTGCAACAGGTTTTACACTAAAAAGAGATGGTTCTGAAGTAGTGTTTAGTAACTGGACGACTGATACAAATGGAATTAATCGCAATGTGGGAAATGTCGGTATTGGGGGTGATGCAGATGCAACAAATAAACTTAAAGTGTATGGCAGTATTCTGGCAACTTCGAACCTCGAGGTAACTGGAAATATTCTGGCAACTTCGAACCTTGAGGTTGGTACAGCCAACCTTGTTGTGAATACTTCGACGTCTAGAG
>Ga0209653_1002538_pt1 | contig 13233 bp, 19 predicted proteins | sample SaaInl6LU_22_DNA_FD_184644 | JGI IMG/M metagenome (GOLD analysis project Ga0209653, IMG submission 184644) | Marine microbial communities from expanding oxygen minimum zones in the Saanich Inlet - ESP_116LU_22_DNA (SPAdes) (version 2) | ecosystem: Environmental > Aquatic > Marine > Intertidal... | reverse complement strand
AGAAATACCCTTTCAGCTCATAATTTTTTAGAATTTTATGCTTGAGTTCTTCTACCCAAGAAGAATCCAACTCTCTTTGAATATCAATATCTAATTGAACATTTTTCAATAGCTCATTGCTCTCAATATACACTTTGTATGAATTAGATAAAGGTGGAAACTCATGTGCTATTGGATTGGATTTTTCAATAAAAGTTTCCATTTTAATGTTTCAATGGATATATATGATATTGTGTATTTCGTTTAAATATTATTCAACTTTACTCTAATATATCACTTGATAAGAATCTAACATCTGCAATAAGAAATTTCCTCTTTGTATACGGAGATACATAACTACCAGTAAATACGTCCCTGTAATATAGATATTCTTGACCATTTTCATCAATATCGAATCCTGTATATACACGTTGGGTCTCTTTGCATTTGATTAGAGTTTCCCAATTGTAGATGATTTTATTCCCAGAATTCCAATCGGGAATGATATAACATGGGTCATAAATTTTATCACACGTAATAGGGTCTAGATCCATATCTACATCTTTGAACTTTAATTTATATTTACTGAATAATCTATTATACATTCTTCTTAAAATGATTGAGTTACTTTTATGTTGTTCTATTGATAAGTCATCGATGTATTTGCTAATAGTTGCACCGTAATACTGTTTTTTTACTCTTCCATTTGATTTGTTCAGATATTCGATTGATTTTCCATTTTTAATATGAGATTTGACAACACTTAAACATTTTTTATTAAATCCATATGCTAACAATTCATCATTTGTTGGAATACGTAATTGTATCACATCTGACCTAAGCAAAGCCTTTGTTGTTCGTTTCCCATATCTTGAAATGAAATCAGGGATATCTTCATAACCTATTGTTTTCATTCTTTTTTTCATTATTTACTATATAATTTACAATTATTTATGTCATTTTTTTATATCAATATGAATTGAAATTGAATTTAAACATATAGTGCTTCAATACATATAGTGACAATGAATACCCAGGTATCAATATCAGGAGATGAATCGACTATAGTGCCAGAAGACGATGAATGGTTCAATGATCAATGGAATCCGAGTGATGACACAGGTTTGTCTAATAATGTTCCAAGTGATACAACTGATGATGAAGAATATGATGAAGAATATGATGATGAAGAAAGTGATCAATATGATGATGAAGAAAGTGATCAAATAGATTCTTTACGAAGTGATTTGACAACATTTGAAAAAACAGTATATGACAGTTGCCATGAACTATTAGACTTCATATTTGATATTTCTGATAAAGAAAAAATAACACAGAATGAATATCTAGAAACTACCAATAAACTCAAAAATATTTACATTTCCTATAAAAAATCAATTGATATTTTGAGTAACATCAATAATGTAACTTCACTTGATAATGAAGATACTAAACTCAAACTTGAATCATTGGTTTGTAAACATAGAATCATAAAAAATAAACTAACAAATGAATACTACATGAACCACCAATTGAAGATGGAAAATAAAAAACTTAGAGATGAACTTAATTCATTCAGAAAGCTTCAAGATAATCCGTAAGTAAAACATCCAAACCACTCTGTGTTACATTTTTTGTTTCCACGTAGTCTTTCGTGCATTCATCTATCAACCTAGATTTCATCTTATCTACGACTGCTTCATATAATTCTTTTTTTTCATCACATGTATCATCATAATTCATGTATGCTTCTACTTCTTTCTCACTTGATTCTTTCAAAATATCTTCTCTTATTTTTGATGATTTATTTGCAATCTCTTCTTTAATAATCCAATCAGGTTTAAGATCGGGTAGTTCAGTATCAATTACATCAAAAGATGAAAGCATTCTCGTTATTTTTCCAGTGCTACAAACAACAATATCATACTCCACAGCTGAAGCTATATTTTGAGCAAACATGATAGTAAGATTCTTCTTTTCTTCTGGGTCTGTTTTAGACATGATTCTATTAAACGACATATTAAATACATCTTTCTCTGACTTTTGATACTTGGAATGAATATTATCACTCATCGAATTTAGGACTTGTAAAATATTTTGTCTTTCAGTAGGAGTTATATCATCATATTTTTTCAATTCATTCAAGAACAGTAGTGAGTTTTCATCAAAACTTTTTGAATATAATTTATTGTTATTATTATCACTATCGATAGTGTCTATGATAGTTTTAGAAATATTCTGCACACTATGGTTATGGACATTTTGTGAGTCATTCAATACAATTCTATTTTGATTGTTCATGTAAGGTAATGTTATTGTATCATAATCCAACTCTATTAATTCCAACTCTAGCTCTGGTTCTCTCTGCTCGGGTTCAGTATTTTTGACAGATACGTTCATGGTGCATTTTTCCACTTTTATTTTATTCTTGATATGAAACTCTATGATATCATCGAGGACATCATTTATGTTACTTGGAAGTAGCTTATAACTGCTATTATTTGCATTTGCATCAGCATCATTATATACCATAACAGAAACATCTTCATTGAACATTTTACAAACTTTTTTTAGTTCATCAGAAAAATATGAATCAGCCATAATTCTATTGATAAGTTTCAGTCCATTTAATTTATCTGGACCATATTCTGGGTGTAAACCATATAAATACAGTTGTATTATATGAAGTAATCCATCCTCGTTACCATGTTGATAACTTTTAATGAATCCTTTTAATGAATCAATAGCCTCGGGTTTAATTTCATTATGTTTTCCCTCGTATTTATTGATAGCCTTTTTCAATTCTAATCCACTTCTAGCATATTTACTATATCTAGTATTGTAATGATAAAGTAAAAATAATATAATTACGCTCAAACAAAAAAATACAGGTAGTAGTACATAATAATATTTATACATGATTACTTATTACTTATTTTTTATTTTTATTTATTTTATCTTTGTATCTTTTTACTTTACACAACTGTTTGTTGTTGAGGTCTTTATATTGTAATTCGAGGTTATTTAATCGTTTCTGCATAGTTTCGAGTCTTTTGTGAATAGTTGTCAATGTAGAATTACAACTTTCAATATGTGCATTTTGATAATCAAAGTCAGTCTCTGTTTCTAGTTTTATTTTTTTTGTCATTTTTGTTTGTGAGTGAATTTGAGTCTGTAAGAAAAGTCATTTTTCAAAAGCTTTATTGTAGGTTGTATTTATTGACAATTTCATCATAAAATTTCTCGAGTGCATCTCTGTTTTTTGTCCTCCAGCGAGTTCTTTTGTTCTTATCAACAGAGTCAATATTCTTGTATTCTTCATTATTGGCTTCAAGATATTCATCTCGTTCCTTCGACCATGCTTTGCTACACTCTCCCCACTTTTGCGTATAATTATCGTCAGTCAAATCTCCATTCTCTTTCATTTCCTTTGACTTGAGTTTCATATACAGATTATAGACAGTTGGCTTCTCTTTCTTTGGGCCTGGCTTCTTCTTTTTCATCTTTCCCTCAACAGTGTTAGTGAGCTGTTCAACTTTCTCCTTGAGACTAGCAGTCTCAATTTTATGATTACTTTCGACCACTTTAGCTTCGAGATTAGCATACTTGTCTTGCATTTCCATCAATGTAGTCATGATATTGTTGATAGAATCTTGAATTTTGCTCATTTCAAAAGTAGTCTCATGAACATTAATCATCTTGCGCTTGTTAGGTGCTTGCTGGGCAGGAAGGACCATGACTCCTGACATTGTGATTGTTGGAATGTTGTTAGTATTAAGATAAATCTTTTAACATAAATGTTATTGTCTTAAATTTCAAATAATAGATCATTTTTTTCAAAAAAAGGAATATATCTTTAATTTTTGAATAATTTAATGATGCCTGCATTTAGTAAAATTATGAATAGTATGAGGAAGCTATTGAAAATAAATCTTAACTTTTGATCATCATTTATCTTAAAAGTATGTGGAGTTCTATATCCAGGAGTGTGTGGTATGTAACCAGCTTCATTTGGATTGTTGTGCGAATGTTGAGCCACTTTCATACATCTTGGTACTGTTTTAGTATTTTTTATATGTGGTATATAATTACTTTTTTTCATACAGATTCCTGTTTTATACTTCTTAATATTCTTTGTTGTATAAAATCCTGTCTGAAATTGCATACCTTCAATAGTGTTACAAGAGAGTCTATTAATGGCATCTTTCTTACAGTTTTCTAAACATTCAGTCTCTTCTAATTTGTTTATCTTTTTTTCACAATCTTTTACACACTTTACATAGTCTGAGTCTTCCACATACTCTCCTTTTGGATCATCTTCTATATATTCTGGATTATTCTTGAAACAATATCTGTTAGCTTTAGCATCTTCATTGAATATTTCACCTTTAACATTTGTTTTATATGTACACGTTCCTTTGCCATCTACATTAAAATCACAATAATCAGATTTTACACAATCATACACGTCTAAGTCTTCACAAGGTGTTCTTATACTACATTCTTCTTTTCCATGAGTTGTGGTCCAATTACATCTACTATAAATATTACATTCTTTTTCAGTTGCAGCGTGCTTACATACATCGTTTTTTAAGCATGTTAGTTCAGCTTCTGTTAATTCTTTTGACGATGGACGATTATTTTGAACAGGTGTGTGTTTATGATCGTCTTTTGGTGCCAGCATCAGATAGAGAAAGATTCCCGTGGCAAAATGCAATGAGGCTTGGTAATGAAAATTATCCTTATTACTATAAGGAAACACCATAACAATGCATATGATAATCAATAAAATATATAAATTAAAATTCAGCTTCATATTTATAATTAAATTATATTTTTTTTATCAATTATAAAACTACTTAAAAGTTAATTGATATATTTCAATCATAATAAAATAAAATGTCCGCTATCGCCAAACACCTCAAACTCACTTCCAAATTCCTTGCTGAGTACAATGCCGAGATTGCTACCAAACTCAAAGAAGTTCTTTCCCTTTCTGATGCCCAATACGACACACTTGTTGAAACTCTTAAAGTCGATGACATGTTTGACTTCCGTAAGATGAACAAACGTGGTGGTGCCAAAGGTGGTGCTACTCGTGCCCCCACTGCTTACAACCTCTTTGTTCAACAAAAGATCAAAGAACTTAAACTTGCTGATCCCAACACTGATCGTAAACAACTCATGATCCAAGCTGCTGCTGCTTGGACTGAAGAAAAAAAGAAAAAAGCTGCTGCTGATTCTAAAGTTGCCACCAAAACCGTTAAAAAAGTTGCTAAAAAGTAAGTAAGTAAGTAAGTAAGTAAGTTACTTGTAACTAAATAAGATGATATTTTTTTTTAACATAATAATTGAAAATATTCTTCTTTTATTATAAATCATACTATGAATAGGACAGAGTTATTAAATGAGTTGAAAAGAATTGGTAAATTTTCTAATTATCAATTGCTGAAGAAGGAAACCTTGAATGATATTTTACAGAAATACAAGAAGATTGGTGAAATTGATGCAAAGTATTCGAAAAAGAGTAAAGTAGGCGAACCTTGTAAAACATCTTCTGAATGCACTACACAATTATGTGAAGATAAAGAGTGTGTGTCTAATCCTAACAAAGCTAAAAAGACTACACAGACTATGAAGTCTAAAATAATGTCAAAGATGCTTCCAAAGAAAAAAATTATCAAAGACGGCCCTATTGTTAAACCAGAATTCTGCTTAGAATTGCCCGATGGTAAAAAGGTTAATCCACACCAGCGTATTGTAGCCGAGTTCATGAGAGATTCAAAACGAAAAGGACTTGTTGTTGTTCATAAAGTAGGAAGTGGTAAAACTTTAACAGGATTAGTATCTGCTCAATGTTTATTAAGTTTAAATGATAAATTGGAAGTTGTTATATTAACACCTAAATCAGTTGTTGAGCAATTCAATAATGAATTAAACAAACTCAACTTACCATCAACTATTTCGTCTAGAATGAATGTATATCCTCATGCCACATGGTTACGTAGATTCGAAGAGGGTGTTGAAAGTGCCGAAAACAAAGTTATCATTGTAGATGAAGCTCATAAATTCAAAGGAGCCAATAAATTAAATAAAAACACAGGCAAAGAGACTTCAAAGTATGCTAGATTGTTATCAGAAGCTGCGAAAAAGTCTTTCAAAATTATTCTTCTAACAGCGACCCCCTTAGAGAATAGTATCGAAGAAACAATCAACTATGTAAGTATTGTAAATGGAAGAAACGTGCGTGATGAATACAAAAAACTCAAAAAACAATTCAATCCAAAAACTAAGATATTAGGGGATTATAGTGATTACCTTAAGTGTAACTTTTCAGTGTATGATCAAATACAAAAGGAACATTTTCCTCGTCGCGTAGAACACTTTGTCAAGCTTAAAATGACAAAAGAATATAACGATAAATACTTACTTGCTGAAGCGAATGCTACCGATCCAAGTATTGATACGTTATTCTACAATAAAAAAACGAAGAAAAATCCCGATTTAAAGAAATTCCACAATGGTATTCGTCGTGCGGTTAATAACATTTCAATCACATCTCCAAAAATAACATGGACTGTCAATAAAGTTAAAGAGATTGTTAAAAATAAAGGCAAACTTGTCATTTATTCAACATGGCTCAAGTTCGGAATTGACCTCATAGCGGAAAATTTGAAGAAACTTGGTATTGACTATGCAATCGTATCAGGTGCTGCATCGAAAGAGGAGAGAATGAAGATTGTCAAAAAATACAATGACAATAAATTACGTGTTATGATGATCACCAGTGCTGGTGCCGAAGGTTTAGATTTAAAAGAGACATCCGCTGTCGTCATTTTAGAACCATTCTGGCATCAATCAAGAATTGAACAAGTCATAGGTAGAGGTGTGCGATACAAGTCTCATGCTAATCTTCCAGAGGACAAGAGATATGTCGACATATATCATTTGATATTAGAAAAAAATGAAGGGCATTATGATGAACTCAGTGGAATGAAGCCATCCGCTGATACATTGCTACATGAAATGTCCAAAAGTAAAATGGACCATATTGAACAGTTGATGGACCAAATAAAAGCCACATCGATTGAAAATCAAAAATGCGATTGATAATTGATTGATTTAACTTTTCTTTATTTTTATATACCAATTACCTTTTTCATTCACAATTTCCAATATTTCAATTGTGAATTCATTTATGAACTCATCTATGAACTTTTTTAGCAATTGTTCATTGAATATATAGTAAAATCTATCATAAGTAATGTTCGTAAGTGAATGTTTCCATTTCACCATATTATCTCCAACATTAAAAGCAAACTTATCTTGGTTCTCAAACGACCAGAATGAAATCAAAGCTGTTCCATCTTTTTTCAAGACACGTATCAGTTCTGATACTGCTTTGTATCTTCTTTCATAAGATGACATATGATGAATAACTGCAATCGATATAGCATGATCGAAAGTTTCATCATCAAATCGTAAATCACAACAATCCATGCATTCAGTATTCAAGTTACGTTCTCTGCATATTTTTACAAAATTTTCACAATTATCTATTCCAATGAAATCTAACCTATCGTTTGCATACATCATATTCTTACCGTTTCCACAACCTATATCTATACATTTTGAATCATCTGGTATGTTATCTAGGAAATTCTGAACATGGTTCCATATACGAGTTCTAGTTCTCGAAAAGTCACTCGCAATTGCATCATATACATCTTTGACATGTTGTTTTTCACTTATGATACTCATATTGTATCGCATATACTCTTTCTTTCCTTAACTCAAAAAACAATCAAATTTTGTGGTGAAAAAATGATATAAAATATATCAAAGTAATACAAAAATAAACAATTATGTTATCTTCGAACTACGAATTAGAACAGAGACTCATTATATATGATGATTATTCGTTCATTAGCAGAATCAAAATGACAGTTAAAAGATTTTGTAGATTTATTTGTAACTTATTCAATAAGCGTAATTTGTAAATGTAGAGTATTTATGAATGTCGATATTAGCATGCTTTAACAATGTTTCCACATTATTGTCATTCCTATAGTCATTATGGTAGATTACTTTTTTAATTCCAGAAGAACATATCATTTTACAACAATTGATGCATGGATAATGTGTTATATACATGGTGCTTTCATCAATAGATACACCTCGTTTAGCGGCATCTGCAATAGCATTTTGTTCTGCATGAATAGTTGCTTGTTCATGACCATCTCTAATGATTGATTCATGTGGAGCACCACTAATGAAACCATTATATCCTGTTGAAATAACACGATTATTTTTTACAATTACACAACCAACATGTAATCGTTCACATGGGGACCTACATGATGCCAAGAATGCCAATGACATGAAATATTCTTCCCAATCTAATCTGTTTTCAAATGTGCTGATTGTATTGATTATTTGATCGAGATATCCCATATTTATAGTACTTATTTTATACTATTTAGAGTATTGTGTATAAATCAATTTTTATATAAATGATGTGTAGAGTATATTGACGTTTGTAATTTTAACTTTAAGAAATTTTAACTACATATGATTGGTAAAAATCATTAATCATCAAATTATAATGAGAGACAAAGCACATAAACTGTTATTTAACATTCTTCATGACGATACATTAGCTATGGAAATCGAGGTGGCTTGTTATCACTGGAGTTCTGGGAATACTAAATCATATTCACAAAAAATAAGATCCATCATATATAATCTAAAAAATAATTCAAAATTTTATGATGATGTATGTGACAAAAAATATTCTCCAGAAGTATTGATGATTTTGGAACCATCGGCTATCAATGCTGACTTATGGAGACCAATATATGAGTCTATTGAAGGAAAGAGGAGACGAATTGAAAAAAATACAGAGAAAATCAATGCAATGTGTGGCATATGAAAGTATGATATATGATTATTATACAGCTTTGACATTAGCCATGAATAATTGTTTTGTCAAATAATTTATGGTAACATATAAGTTATCAATTGTTTGTTGATCATTCATGTTCATTATAGGTTTATTTCGAATGCATTGAATTTTATTAATATATTGTTCAATCAAAGTAGTAACACGTTGTTCAATACACATATTATTATATGGATAATTTATGTGTAAATGGAACATTTAAATTCATTTTTTATTCTTGTGAATTACATAAAGGGCATCTTGGATTCTTTTTTAACCATTCATTGATACATTCGTGTTTGAATTCATGTTCACAACTAAGTTTTGAAATGGTATCTCCATTTTCAAATGAATCTAAACATATTGCACATGTGGGTGGTTCGGAATCAGAAGCTACATAACTTGTATTCACCATTATTCGTATTTGAGAATTATCATTATCTTCTTCATTCTCATTTAGATTTGTATTGTTATTATCACCCACATTTATACTATTGAAATTTGGTAGTGGACTACGATGCCATGACCAAGTATTTCTTGTATTGGTTTGACTATTCTTATACTTTGCTATCAATCCAATTGCAAACAGAGACATGAACACGACCATACCATATTTATATACTTCCGAAATTCTAATTGTTGAATTTTTTGTAGTGTCATCATAACCGAATTCTACTACAATATTATGCTTTACATATGAACTTAAATCTTGTTGAATGAATGCTGACGGCATTACACAATCTCCTTCAAATGCTGGATTCCCATGGAATATAACTCCGCTCAAATCATTATATTTAGCATAATGTTGATATAATTGAATAACATTAGCACTACAATAATTAGACACACAATTAACATACAATATACAGCTATCTACCATAGTGCTTACAGAACATAAAATATTTCTATAAATATCTTGTGTAAAGCATTTCTTATTCCATTCAGGAATATAATCGTCAATTTCATACTTACTCATTCCAGATCTATTTTGCATGTAATATGCAACATAAGCATATGTATTTTGAATATATAAGAAACATAACAATATAATATATGTATATGAATACATCTTTCTCTTTATGATATATGATAAACTATATTTTAAATAGTATGGTAAAAATTGATGTTGTAATTTGTTGTTCTTATATCAACACAATATATACATCATATTTTTAAATCTTACTTATAACAATGAACACATTCAGAGAGGGATTTGATAACTTTAAAACTATTTTCATTACTCAATGGTCTATTGGTAAATTATTTGGTGGTATGTACAAATACTAAAAAATGAATTACATATGATGAATATATATACAATTATATTAAAAAGTTACAATGGATTGTCAAGACTGGAACACTGTCGTTATCAGGGGTAAAAGCAGTCCCTCGCAACTAAAAGCTTCTAATAAACCACAATTTGAAAAAACAAAAGACCAGAAATTATTGGAAGAAACAGAAGCTGGTTCTCATAAAACAGTCTCGGTTTCTATTGGAAAAACGATTCAACAAGCAAGAATTGCAAGAGGATATAAGACACAGAAAGACCTTGCAAAAGCATTGAATGTGCCCCCTAACGTTATTAATCAATACGAATGTGGAAAGGCAATTCCTGATAATGCAATCATGCAAAAACTTCGTAGAATTCTACAAGTGAAATTATAGGATTTTCGAAGCATCTCCTCCAGTAATTTTACCACCAGATTTAAGTGAAAATAACTTATTCATTTTTGTAGTAAGTAATTTAGATAAAGCATTATAATGTTGTTCAGCAGTATTTTTAGTTACTTTTTTATTGATATGCATTTTCTTATGTTCTTCAATCATATATTTGTTAATATTACCTTTGAGTTCAGTCGAAAGCATTATATTTTTTCCACCAGTCTGTTGCTTGACTTCTTTGAAACATTCAGATCGCATTTTTTCAAAGTTAAATTTTTTACACTTACATCCAGTCATTGGTTTTAATATTAATAAATATTAATTTTAATAATTAATAAATATTTAACTTAAGGACATTCTTGACATTTAAAGAAGCATACCTTCCATCCACAACATCATAATTTCAAGATCATGGCGGAAATTTGCAGTGCATTCACTCAAAAAAATTTATGCTGCACCAATACAGCACATAAAAATGGGTTATGTAGAATGCATTCAAAAAAGGCATATGATGAATGTTCTATTTGCTATGATAACATCTATGTCAAGGAAACACTGGCTTGTGGTCACTCATTTTGTAGGAATTGTATATACAAGTGGAAAGAGAACACTTGTCCCATGTGTCGCTCGATCATGTTTTACATCATCCATCAACGAGATGCGATATTGGACTATGCAAAGTATACTATTAGGATTTTGGATGATCAAATAAAAGCCAATATACTTGATGAGAACTTCCTCATACATGTCATGGAATTCTTAAATGAGAACATGTGGATACATTACTATGATAGCTCATATATAGATATATTATTCGAGTATACATCTTATAGTTTGAGAAATCAAATTGTTGGTTGGAACAGACAGTTCAAATTGATGAAGAGTATTTCAATGAAATTGAGTAATTGATATATCGTTCATAAATTCATCATAAATTGTAATTTTGTAAAAAAATGATAGTTGAATATGAATAATATATCAATAAATTCTCAAATACATATCAAATACATATCAAATACATATTAAATATAAGTTATTTCAAGCTATAAGACTATGTGTAACATTTGTGGGGATAAAGAAAACACACACAATAATGTAGAGTTTAAGTGCTCACATGAAATGTGTAGAAGTTGTTTCAGCAAATGGGTTATCTCAAGTAACAATAAAGACCCTAAAAAAAATATTACTTGTCCTTATTGTAGGACAGAGATCGTGTGTTCAACTGATGTTAATCATGAACGAGCATTTTTAAGAGATAATATGTTAGAATTGATGGATGAATACGTAACACCGAGTAGTAGTCAAGAGCAAAACTATCTTGAAGAAAGTCTCGTTGAATATCTTGAATGAATGATTAAAGTGCCATTTGATTCAATAAATTAGATAGATCATCTTCTTTTTTTGTATATTCATTACTATTCATGATTCTTCTATTCTGAATCTCGTTATTTATTGCATTTGAAATAAAATGTCTATATGTGTGTTCTTCATTTATGGGATATAATTTCATCAATTGTAATTGAATGGCTTCAATGCTTTGGAAAAAATGGTCGATGTTTTTGAATATGAAACATTTGGTATATTCATCATAATATGGAGTAGATTGAATGGCATCTAACTCAATATAGTCAATATCATATTCATCATTACATAATTCCCAATATGGAACTGCAATTTGTAAATTGTTATTCTTAGCCAACAATATAAGCTTGAAAGTTGATGATAAAATTACATCTTTGTAACTTTTTCTAAAAATGAGATCCATCATATCCCAGATGTTTATTATTGTTGGGATAATCATTAGACACTAATACTATTATAGTTTATATTAAATTCATTTTTTAACACGTTCGTTGTCTCTTTTTAACATGTTCCAAGTTTGATTGCTCATACTTACTAATATTATAGTTAACTCTATCAAGTGATTCATGAATCATCTTAACTGCACGTAGAGTATGATATTGAGTCCCCCAAATTTTAATTACATGACTTTGGTTATCATACCACATGAAATAAACATTTGTTTTCCTCGTGATTTCTTTGAAAGTTAGACCTTGATGACCAATAAGATGTTTCACTTGATCTGTATCGAGAACATTTCTGAGTGAAACCTCCGTGCAAGTTTCTTCCATTGTATTGGTGTTGTAAATATTATCAACCAAATCTGGAGAGAACTTCTTAGTATATCCTTCAATGACTTTTTTGACGTATTTTTCTGCTTCATCTAGTTGAGAATTAGGTCCATATAGTGTGATTGCGTTCGTATCCTTGTTATACCAAATATAATTCAGATTGAATTTTTCACTCATCCTCGTAAAATTAGAACCATTTTTCCCAATAATATGTTTAACAGTATCATGGGGAAGATTAATGTAAATGTTTCTATAAAATGTAGCCATTATCGAATTTATGGATAATCAATACATTACAATATAAAATCAATTTTTAAATAGTTTTTGAAAGTTGTATTATTGTAAAAATTACGCCATCATAGATAGAGCTTTTTTAGTTTGCTTTGTAGGAGATTTAGGTGTAGGTTTAGGTTTTCTGCAGTATTCACCATTGGGAGTTTTGAATACTTTGCATGGTTTTTCGCATTTGGCAATGGGTGTTTTTTTGCATTTTTCAGCAACAGTCATAGGTTTGGCCTT
>Ga0209653_1002534_pt1 | contig 13251 bp, 9 predicted proteins | sample SaaInl6LU_22_DNA_FD_184644 | JGI IMG/M metagenome (GOLD analysis project Ga0209653, IMG submission 184644) | Marine microbial communities from expanding oxygen minimum zones in the Saanich Inlet - ESP_116LU_22_DNA (SPAdes) (version 2) | ecosystem: Environmental > Aquatic > Marine > Intertidal... | reverse complement strand
TTTAAGTGTGAGTGCATCAAAAGAAAAAACAGAAGATGAAATTTTAGATGATAACCCTTTAGATATTTTACATGAAGCAATCGATTAACATATTAATTTCTGGTGGTGGAACGGGCGGACACATATATCCAGCAATTGCGATTGCCAATGAATTAAAACTGCGATACCCAAACGCTAAATTTCTATTTGTTGGAGCAAAAGACAAAATGGAAATGGAAAAAGTGCCACAAGCAGGATATGAAATTAAAGGATTATGGATCGCAGGAATTCAACGTAGAATTACTTTTAAAAACCTATTATTTCCTTTTAAATTGTTGAGTAGTTTATTAAAATCGAGAAGAATTATCAAGCAATTTAAACCCAATATTGCCATTGGGACTGGTGGCTTTGCGAGTGGTCCAGCCTTATTGATGGCTTGCAGAAATAAGATACCAAGTCTTATTCAAGAACAAAACTCATACCCTGGAATTACCAATAAATTATTGGCCAAGAAGGTCCAAAAAATATGTGTCGCCTATGATCATTTAGAACGGTTTTTCCCTGCCGATAAAATTTTAAAAACAGGCAATCCTGTACGTCAAGATTTGTTACTAATTCATACGAAAAGAGACGCCTCTCTTTCTCTCTTTAATCTAGACAAAAACAAGAAGACTGTTTTAGTATTAGGGGGCAGTCTTGGGGCCAGAAGAGTGAATGAGTTGGTTGAAAGTCAATTAGATTTCTTCAAGCAACAAAATCTTCAAGTAATTTGGCAATGTGGTAAACTTTACAATGATACCTATCAGAAATACAATGACCTAGCCCATGTGCAGGTGCATTCATTTATCAATCAAATGGGGATGGCATACGCCGCTTCCGACTTTATTATTTCGAGAGCAGGTGCGAGTTCTGTTTCTGAACTGTGTATTGTTGGTAAACCGGTACTTTTTATTCCTTCTCCAAATGTTGCTGAAGATCATCAAACAAAAAATGCGAAGTCTATCGTAGATCATCACGCGGCAATTTTGATCAAAGAAAGTGAATTGGATTCCTTTGCTGTTGTTTTTGAAACCTTATTAAAAGATCAAGGCAAACAACAAAGCCTAATAGAAAATATAAAAGCATTGGCGTTGCCAAGTGCCACAAGCGATATTGTTAACGAAATTGAAAAGCTCCTAAAGAATTGAATTTAAAAAACATACATAATGTCTATTTTGTAGGAATTGGAGGCATCGGAATGAGCGCGATTGCACGCTACTTCGCTGTCAATAAGAAGCAGGTTGCTGGTTATGATAATACGCCTTCAAAAAATACAAATTCATTAGAAGATATTGGCGTAGCCATTCATTTTGAAGCGGCTGTCAAAAATATTCCATTGCCTTTTTTAAATAAGAAAACAACATTGGTTGTTTATACGCCTGCGATTCAAAAAACGCATGTAGAACTTAATTACTTTTTTCAAAACGATTTTACGGTGTTAAAAAGAGCAGAAGTTTTGGGGAATATCACTAAAAACACATTTTGCCTTGCCGTTGCAGGAACTCATGGTAAAACAACGACTTCAGCTATTTTGGGGCACATTATGCAGCCGAATTTAGCAACTTCTTTTTTAGGTGGAATTGCAGAGAACTACCATTCTAATTTAATTTTAGGAGAAGATAAAGTAACGGTTGTAGAAGCCGATGAGTTTGATCGTTCTTTTTTACAATTGTCTCCAGATATTGCCTGTATTACCTCGATGGATTCGGATCATCTTGATATTTATGAAAACTCAGAGGCTCTAGATGCCACTTTTAGCGCTTTTGCTGAGAAGGTTTCTCAAACTTTAATTGTTGCCAAAGGACTTCCTTTGGAAGGGCTTACCTATGGTATTGATGCCGCAGCAGATTATAATGCTTATAATCTTGAAATTGAAAGCGGCAAATATATCTTTGACGTACAAACACCTTCAAGAAAAATAGAGAATATTGTTTTTCACCTTCCTGGAAAACACAATGTAATGAATGCACTTGCAGCTCTTGCAATGGCAGACGTTTATGGGATTTCTTTGGGTGAAATAAAAGAAAGTTTAGCCAGTTTTAAAGGGGTGCAAAGAAGGTTTTCATATCGAATCAAAACGCCCAATTTTGTTTTGATTGATGATTATGCACATCATCCAACAGAAATTGAAGCTGTAGAAAATTCAGTTAGAGAAATGTATCCAAATAAAAAGGTTTTGGTAATTTTTCAACCTCATTTATTTTCTAGAACAAGAGATTTTGTCGAAGATTTTGCGAAAGTGTTATCAAAATTTGATGAAATCGCTTTATTGGGTATTTATCCAGCAAGAGAATTGCCTATAGAGGGAGTAAATTCAAGTTGGCTATTTGGCAAAATTACCAACACGCATAAAAAGTTGGTTCAAAAAAATAATTTAGTAAAAGTTATTAAAAATTCATCCGCAGAAGTGGTCGTCATGATGGGGGCAGGTGATATAGGTGCTGCCGTAAATGAAGTAACAAATGAGTTGTTAAAGCATCAAGAAAATGAAGTTTAAAAAAGTATTAAAATATTTGTTTTTCATACTGTTGGTAGTAAGTTTGAGCCTCTTGTATTCTTTTGCTTCTGAGCGAAATTTGCAAAAAAAAGTAAAGGATATCAAGATTGAATTTTTGGGTGAAAACACTAATTTTTTGACAATTTCAATGGTTGATAAATTGTTAATACAAAATACAAAAACAGTAAGAAACTTAAAGAAATCTGTGATAGATTTATATGGTTTAGAAAATCAAGTAAATAAGAATCCATATGTAGCGGAATCTTCCGTTTTTATGCACATAAATGGAACCATAAAAACGATTGTAAAACAACGTTCTCCAATCGCAAGAGTGCTACATGAAGATACTTCTTATTACATTGATAAACAAGGTGTAAAAATACCTTTATCCCTGATCCATTCAGCAAGAGTTTTGTTGATTTCAGGGGTTGATACATCGGAAGACTTTAAAGAAATCATTGCATTGGTCACCACCATTTTAGACGATGATTTTTTGAAGAAAGAGATTGTAGAAATTCATAAATTAGACAACGAAGAGTATCAATTCTCCGTTCGCAGTGGAAATTATAAAATCGATTTTGGTAAATTAATCAACATTGATATAAAATTTAAGAAATTAAAAGCGTTCTATAACAAAGCTTTTTTAGACAAAACAATACACGAGTATAAAACGATTAACGTAAAATTTCACAACCAAGTTGTGTGTACAAAATAAATCAGAATGGAAAACAATAAATTAGCAGTTGGTTTAGATATTGGTACCACCAAGATTGTTGCTATGATTGGGCGTAAAAATGAATACGACAAAATTGAAGTTTTGGGTATTGGAAAAGCAAAAAGCCTAGGAGTAAAAAGAGGCGTTGTAAGTAATATCACACAAACCATTCAATCGATTCAGCAAGCAGTTGAAGAAGCAGAAAGTGTTTCTGGACAAAAAATTGAAGAAGTAGTTGTAGGGATTGCAGGGCAGCATATTCGAAGTTTATATCATTCGGACTATATCACGAGAACCAATGCTGATGAAGTGATTGATGAAAATGATATCGATAATTTAGTCAATCAGGTACATAAATTGGTTATGCTGCCAGGAGAAGAAATCATACATGTATTACCACAAGAATTTAAAGTGGACTCTCAAGCAGATATTAAAGAACCTATTGGGATGTATGGTGGGCGTTTGGAGGCCAATTTTCATGTTGTTGTTGGACAAGTATCTTCGATTCGAAATATTGGTCGTTGTGTAAAAAGTGCCGATTTAGATTTGGCAGACATTACCTTAGAACCTTTAGCTTCAGCATCAGCAGTGCTGAGTCAAGAAGAAAAAGAGGCAGGAGTTGCATTGATTGATATTGGAGGAGGTACTACCGATCTGGCTATTTTTAAAGACGGAATTATTAGACATACAGCCGTGATTCCTTTTGGAGGGAATGTAATTACAAATGATATTAAAGAAGGCTGTTCTATCATTGAAAAACAAGCAGAGTTATTAAAAATAAAATTTGGTTCTGCTTGGCCAGGAGAAAATAAGGAAACCGAAATTGTTTCCATTCCAGGTTTAAGAGGAAGAGAGCCTAAAGAGATTACCTTAAAGAATTTGTCATATATGATCCATGTAAGAGTTCAAGAAATTATTGAACACGTCTATTTGGAGATCAAAAATTATGGACATGAAACACAAAAAGGAAAACTAATTGCAGGAATTGTTTTAACAGGTGGAGGTTCACAACTAAAACATTTGCGTCAATTAGTAGAATATATTACAGGAATGGATGCACGAATTGGGTATCCAAATGAACATTTAGCAGGAGATTCAGAAGACGCATTATCAAGTCCGTCCTATGCAACCGCCGTAGGATTGTTAATGGAGGGTTTAAGCAAGCAATCTAAAGAAGAGGAAGCAATGTCGACGATAGAAGAAGAAGTTTCTTCAACCAAAGAGACAACGGTTGAGACTCCAGAAGTTGTTCAAGAGAAATCAAAAGACAAAGGCAAATCTTTCTTCGAGAAGTTTACCGCCAGATTAAAAGATTTTTTAGACAACGCTGAATAAAAAGGGCCAACCAAACAAGAAGAAATTAGGAATAATGAAACAATTTAAAATAGATACGTTATTATGAGCACAGAATTTGATAACATATTATTTGACATGCCAAAAACAAAATCGAATACGATCAAAGTAATTGGTGTTGGCGGTGGCGGGAGTAACGCTGTAAACCATATGTTTACACAACACATTAAAGGAGTCGACTTTGTAATTTGTAATACAGATTCGCAAGCATTGGAAAACAGTCCAATTCCGAATAAAATTCAATTAGGTGCAAATTTAACTTCTGGCCTGGGTGCTGGAGCCAACCCAGATGTAGGTGAAAAAGCAGCACAAGAAAGTATCGAAGAAATTCAGCAAATGTTAAACACACAGACAAAAATGGTGTTTATTACCGCTGGTATGGGGGGAGGAACAGGAACAGGAGCTGCTCCAATTATTGCTAAAATAGCCAAAGACATGGATATTTTAACTGTAGGAATTGTAACTATGCCTTTTCAGTTTGAAGGAAGAATGCGATCTAAACAAGCCCAGATTGGGATTGATACTTTACGAAATAACGTAGATTCTTTAATCGTAATCAACAATAATAAATTAAGAGAGGTCTATGGGAACCTTGGCTTTAAAGCAGGTTTTTCCAAAGCTGATGAAGTATTGTCTACTGCAGCACGTGGTATTGCAGAAGTAATTACACACCACTACAAACAAAATATAGATTTACACGATGCCAAAACAGTACTTTCTAATAGTGGAACCGCTATTATGGGGTCTGCAAAAGAAGAAGGAACAAACCGAGCAAAAAATGCGATTGTAAAAGCCTTAGATTCTCCATTGTTAAATGATAATAAAATTACTGGCGCCAAAAATGTGTTGTTGTTAATTGTTTCCGGAAGCAACGAAGTTACATTAGATGAAATTGGAGAAGTAAATGATTATATTCAAACAGAGGCTGGATATGATGCCAATATCATTATGGGAATCGGAGAAGATGATTCTCTTGGAGATGCCATTGCAGTAACCATTGTTGCAACTGGTTTTGCTGCAGATCAACAAAGTACAATCACCAATACAGAAGTGCGAAAAATTGTACACACCCTAGAAGACGAACAGAAAGCAACCTATAATTTCTCGGACACACCAATTCAAAAATCATCTGCTTTTGATGCACCATTGTCCAACAAACCTTCTCCTAAAATTGTACACATTTTAGAAGATGAAGTCGAGGAAGTAGCGCCAAAAATGAACTTAGTTCCAACAACGGAAAGTATTAAAAACACACAAGTTGTTTATGATGAAATTGCGATAGAAACTGTTTCTGAAGACGATTTTATCATCACAGAGGTGTCTGTTACAGAAAGTGAAATTATCCCAGAAACTACAGATCCAATGGCACTCCAGGGCGATTTGTTATTTGATTTGCCTTTACATTCTTATGAAGAAGTTTCACCCACCGAAGAAATTCGTTTTGATCTCAATGCTGTTGAAGAAACAAAAGAAGTTGTCAATGTAAATGAGATTGAAGTTTTTGGTGCAGAAGAAATTATCTTTGAGAAGAAAGCTCCCGAAACAAGATATGTTTTAGAAGATTTTGATGTACAGCCAACCATTGGGAAAAGTTCTTCAATAACAGCAAATGCTGTTGAAGAAGAAAGCATGCAGTTTGAATTAAAAACGGGAAGTCCTCAGGTAGAAATTAATGATATAGTAACCGAAAGCGAAGAGGTTTCTCCTTTAAGTTTGACTATTTCTGAGTTGCAGAAAAGAGCCGAAGAGCGAAGAAAAACAATGAAAGGGTTCAATTATAAGTTTTCAGATCAAATGAATAAAAACATTGACGATCTAGAACGAGAACCAGCATTTAAAAGATTGGGTTTAGAGATTGATCTTGTAGATCGATCAATTAGTAACTCGAAAACACCTTTAAGCATTGAAGACGATACCATTCAATTAAAATCGAATAATTCTTTTCTACACGATAATGTAGATTAATTGTAGAGGTATTCATAATGCATTTAAGTCATCTCTAGAGATGACTTTTTTTTGATTTAACACCGACACCGCTATGAGTGACTTTATTTCTGTGTCTCATAAAAAAACCTTCAGTAGTCTGAAGGTTTTTTTAATAGAACATGTAAGCTAATTTAGCTTACGGCTTCTTTAATTCGTTGAATCGCTTCTTTTAATTGGACAACAGATGCTGCATAAGACATTCTAATACAGTTTGGAGCACCAAAAGCATCTCCAGTTACCGTAGCAACATTTGCTTTTTCTAATAATAACAATGAAAAATCATTTGCATTTTCAATTTTCATCCCATGAACTGTTTTTCCAAAAAAAGCAGAAATATCTGGGAACACATAAAAAGCACCTTCAGGAATGTTTAGTTTAAATCCTTCTATTTCACCCAATAGATCCAATACAAGATCTCTACGTGTTTTGAATTCATCTACCATGTATTGTACTTTTTCAACAGGAGCTAAAACGGCAGTAATTGCAGCTCGCTGAGCAATACAATTGGTTCCTGAAGTAATTTGTCCTTGCATTTTAGTACATGCTTTTGCAATCCATTGAGGAGCGCCTAAATAGCCAATTCTCCAGCCCGTCATTGCAAATGCTTTTGCCAATCCGTTGACGGTAATAGTTCTGTCGAACATGTTTTCAATGGCTGCAAAACTGAACGGTTTTACCCCATAATTGATGTGTTCGTATATTTCGTCAGATAAAATATAAATCTGTGGGTGCTTTTCTAAAACAGCTGCCAATGCACGGTATTCCTTTTCGCTGTAAATACTACCACTCGGGTTGTTTGGCGAATTGAAAAAGACCATCTTTGTTTTTGGCGTAATCGCTGCCTCCAATTGTGCAGGCGTTATTTTAAAATCATCGTCTATGGAAGATGGGATTTCAATAAATTTTGCTTCACACAAAATGGCAATTGCTGAATAACTCACCCAATACGGTGCAGGAAGTAGTACTTCATCACCTGGGTTCAATAATACTTGTGCTACATTGGCAATCGATTGTTTTGCTCCCGTAGAAACTACAATTTGATTTGGTTGGTATACCAAATCATTGTCGCGCTTAAACTTTGTGCAAATCGCTTCTTTCAATTCTACATACCCATCTACAGGTGAATATGAGTTGTAATCTTGGTTGATAGCTTCAATAGCAGCATCTTTAATAAAATCGGGTGTGTTAAAGTCTGGTTCCCCCAAACTCAAACTAATAATATCGATTCCTTGTCCTTTTAACTCTCTTGCTTTAGCAGCCATTGCTAAAGTTTGTGAAACAGGTAAACTGCTAATTCTGTCCGATAATGGATGTGTCATTTTTAAAGATAATTGTAGTTGTGCTTATGCTAATTCTGGTTTTTGTCCTAAAACACCTAAATGTCTAAAATGCTCGGCAACTGCTTTGGTCATTGTTTTGTATTCGTTGTAAGGCAAATTAAACTCTTTGGCGGTTTTTTTTACAATTTTAGCTAATTTTTGATAATGGACATGAGAAATATGTGGGAAAATATGATGTTCAACTTGATGGTTTAAGCCTCCTGTATAGAAGTTTACCAACCAGTTAGTAGGCGCAAAGTTAGATGTAGTATATAATTGATGGACTGCCCAAGTGTGTTCTAAATTCCCATCTTTATCTGGGATCGGCATTGCTGTGTTTGGAACAATGTGTGCCAATTGAAAAACAAGACTTAAAATCATTCCAGCCGTATAATGCATGACAAAAAAGCCAATAAGTATTTTCCACCAGGCTACGTCTAAAACCACTAGTGGTAAAACAATCCATAGCGCGTAATACACTACTTTAGAGATGATTAATTTTGTCCATTCTACCTTTGGGTTTGGAAATTTACCATAAGAGAGCTTGCGCTTTAAATATCGGTGCATTTGTTTTACATCTGTTGTAATTGCCCAATTGATCGTAAGTAATCCATATAAGAAAATAGAATAGTATTTCTGAATTTTATGAATTTTTAACCACTTAGCATGCAATGAAAAACGAATAATTCTACCCGCATCAATATCCTCATCATGATCCTTTATGTTTGTGAAAGTATGGTGCAGAACGTTGTGTTGTACTTTCCAGTTATATACATTTCCAGCAAGAATGTAGATGCTACTTCCCATTAATTTATTGACCCATTTTTTACTCGAAAATGATTCATGATTGCTGTCATGCATTACATTCATACCAACACCCGCCATTCCAATTCCAGTAACAACCATTAGTATAGGCATTAACCATTGCGGCATTGAAATGGTTAAAATTAAGATAAAAGGAACTAAAAATACAGAGAACATCAAAACAGCTTTTGTGTACAGTTTCCAATTTCCAGTTCTTTTTACATTATGCTCCTTAAAATAACCATTGACTCTTTTGTTCAATATTCTGAAGAATTTTGCTTTATCGATTCGTGAAAAATTGATTGTTTTCATTACTGTTTTTTTGATATTGGTCTACAAAAATAATCTTTTTGAAGCTGCTATTATAAGAAACGTTCAGTTTTGTGAAGAATTGTTTGTTACAAAAAGCTATTTTTGCCGATGAAACAGATCAACGATGGAAATTATACAAAAGTATTTTACACAACTTAGCCCAACTCAAATCGCACAATTCTCCAAGCTCAAAGAATTGTATCAAGATTGGAACCTAAAAATTAATGTAGTTTCTAGAAAAGACATTGATGAATTGTATTTACGGCACGTTTTACATTCCTTAGGAATTGCAAAGGTAATTCAGTTTAAACCAGGATCTAAAGTGATGGATGTTGGAACTGGTGGTGGTTTTCCTGGAATTCCATTGGCTATTTTATTTCCAGAGACGCAATTTCATTTGGTAGATTCTATTGGGAGAAAGCTAAAAGTAGTGAAAGATGTTGTTGAAGGTTTAGGCTTGGAAAATGTAAGTACAACCCACGGAAGAGTAGAAGAGGTAAAAGAGACCTATGATTTTATCGTAAGTAGAGCCGTGGCTCAGATGGAAACCTTTGTCCGTTGGACAAAAGGGCGAATTGCTAAAAAACAAAATCACGAGTTAAAAAACGGAATTTTATATTTAAAAGGTGGAGACTTGACAGACGAGTTACAACGCTACACTTCAGCGACCCTATACGATTTGCCAGCCTATTTTGAAGAATCATTCTTTGAAACAAAAAAAGTGGTGCATTTAGGTATGAAATTTCAATAGTACTGGCAGACTTATTCATTTTACGACAACCCAGAAATTACACCTTGATCGTCAATGGTCATGTTTTCAGATGCAGGAACAGCAGGAAGGCCAGGCATGCGCATCATTTTCCCTAAAATAGGAATCAAAAACTGAGCACCCGCGGCTATTTCAATTTCTCTTACTGTTACCGTAAATCCTTTAGGCCTCCCAATTAATGTATCATTATCAGAAAAAGATTTCTGTGTTTTTGCCATGCAAATTGCAAAGTCATTGAATCCAAGTCGGTCAATTCGTTTTAGATTTAAGAGAGCTTTGTTGTCATATACCACCTTATCTGCCCCATATATTTCTTTGGCAATTTTCTCGATTTTCTCTTTTACAGGATCCTCCCAATCATACAAAGCCTTGTACTGTGTTGCTTTATTTTCTACGATATCTACTACGGCTTCTGCAAGTGCTTTGGTGCCCTCTCCTCCTTTTGCCCAACCTTCAGATACAACTGCTTGAACACCCAAAGCAGCACATTTTTGAATGACAAATTGAACTTCTTCTTCGGTATCGGAAGCAAAAGAATTGATTGCGACAACCGGTTCAATGTTAAACTTTCGCACATTCTCAATATGTTTTTCTAAATTTTTAAAACCGTCAGCGACCCGCTCTAAATGGGGTGTATTATAGGCTTCTTTCTTGGCACCACCATGATGTCGTAACGCTCTAATAGTTGCTACAAGGACAACACATTTAGGATTTAATTTTGCGAATACCGATTTGATATTAAGAAACTTTTCAGCACCTAAATCGGCTCCAAAACCCGCTTCAGTAACCACATAATTCGACAAAGACAAGCCCATTTTTGTTGCAATAATGGTATTGGTTCCTTGAGCAATATTTGCAAAAGGTCCTCCATGAATGATTGCTGGATTTTCTTCGAGTGTTTGCACCAAGTTTGGCTTAATGGCATCTTTTAATAAAATTGCCATGGCGTTTTCTGCTTTTAGATCTCTTGCAAAAACAGGTATATTGTCATAAGTAAGTCCAATAAGAATTGCCCCCAGTCGCTGTTTTAAATTTTTAAAATTGGTTGCCATACAAAGGATTGCCATAACCTCAGAAGCAGGGGTAATGTGAAATCCATCTTGTCTTGGAATCCCATTAGCCGTTCCACCCAATCCAATGGTAGTGGCTCTCAATGCACGGTCATTCATGTCAATTACTCGTTTCCAAAGAATGGTTCTGGGGTCTATATTTAGATTGTTTGTTTTGCTTTGTAAGTTATTGTCAATTAGAGCTGCGAGTAAATTATTTGCTTTTTCAACGGCATTAAAATCACCTGTAAAGTGCAAATTGATGTCTTCCATAGGTACTACTTGAGAATATCCTCCACCAGCGGCACCCCCTTTTATTCCAAAAACAGGGCCTAAAGAAGGTTCGCGCAAGACTACTGTTGCTTGTTTGCCTATTTTATTGAGTCCTTCCGTTAGGCCAATAGAAACCGTTGTTTTTCCTTCACCCGCCGGAGTCGGTGTGATAGCGGTTACTAAGATGAGATTGTTTTTAGCAACTTGCTTCTCATTAATTAAATGTAAAGGAAGTTTTGCTTTGTATTTTCCATACATTTCTAAATCATCCTCAACGACTTGTAGTTTTTTTGCAATGTTTTTGATGTGTACTAATTGTTTTGCTTGCGCAATTTTAATGTCTGATAAATGGGTCATTTTAATGCTAATTTTACAGATTACTTTCTTTTTCTTTTATTGTTATTAAACCCTTATTAATAAAGATATTTCTTTGTTCAAAATAGGCAGATGATATTGCTTATTTTTAAAACAAAATACAACTACTTATAAATGTAAGAAAATAATTGGTTGAACTGCTATGAAATAGTATATTTGCTCGTTTTAAACTAAAGAAGTCGACATAAATATAACTAAAAGATGCAAAACAAAGGACTTATTAAATTATTTGCTATCCTATTTGGATTAGTAAGTTTATACCAATTATCATTTACATACTTCGCAAGTAAAGTAGAAAAAGATGCTGCGAACTATGCTACCAAAATGGTACCTACCAACGATGCGAGAGAAAAAGTTGCTTTCGAAAGAAAGTATTTAGACAGTGTCTCTAATCAAGAAGTTGTAAATCTAGAAGTTACTAAATACACTTACGACGATATTAAGGAGAAAGAAATGAACCTTGGTCTTGATTTAAAAGGGGGTGTAAACGCAATTTTACAGGTTTCTGTAAAAGAAGTTTTAAAAGGATTGTCTAACGATTCAAAAAACGAAGTCTTTAACAATGCATTAAATGCTGCTGACCAGAGGTTGAAAAGCAGTAATGATACCTACTTAGATTTATTCTTTGAAGAATTTGAAAGCATCGCAGGAACTACAAAACTAAGCGATCCTTCTATTTTTGGAACAAAATCATTACGAGATAAAATTAAATTTGACGAAGCCAATGAGGTTGTCAAAGAGGTACTTCAAACAGAAATCAATAGCTCTATCAATACCGCTTTTGATGTTTTAAGAAGTAGAATTGACAAATTTGGTGTAACACAACCCAATATTCAAAGAATTGGAAATTCTGGTAGAATTCAGATTGAATTACCAGGGGCTAAAGATATTGATCGAGTTACAAAATTAATTACAAGCAAAGCTGAATTACAGTTTTGGGAAGTATATTCCAATGCAGAAGTACAGAACTATTTCTTTAGTGCGAATGCAAAAGTTGCAGAATTACTAAAAGTAGATATCGTTGAAGAAGAAACAGCAGTTGATGATGCAGCCGATGACTTAGATGATATCTTAGGTGCTAGCAAAGATTCAACAAAAGTGGTTCAGAAAGATTTGTTTACTTATTTGTTTCCAAACGTAGCTCAAAACCAACAACAACTTAGTTCTTTAGTTGCTCAGGCAAAAGTGTTAGACACGGCACAAGTAAATAAATTATTAAATCTGAAACAAGTAACAGATCTACTACCAACAACTTTAAAGCATGTAAAATTCTTATGGGATTACAAGCCATCAAAATCTGAAGATGGCACGGAGTTAATCGCTTTATATGCAATTAAGTCTAACAAAAATGATAAAGCCCCAATTGAAGGAGATGTTATTTTAGATGCATCACAAGAATTTAGCCAATTGAATAAGCCAGAAGTAAGCATGACCATGAACAGTTATGGTGCGAAACTTTGGGAGAAAATGACCACTGAAAACGCAGGGAAATTTGTTGCTGTTGTTTTAGATGATTATGTATACACAGCCCCATCAGTAAATCAACCCATTACAGGTGGAAGAACTTCGATCTCTGGTGGATTAATGACAGTTTCTGAAGCAAAAGACATTGCAACAGTTTTAAAAGCAGGGAAGTTACCAGCAACAGCAAGAATCATCGAAGCAGAAGTTGTTGGACCCTCTTTAGGAAAAGAAGCAATCGATTCTAGTTTCCTTTCTTTTGGATTGGCAATTTTATTGGTTTTATTATGGATGACCCTTTATTACGGTAAAGCAGGTTT
>Ga0209653_1002533_pt1 | contig 13251 bp, 35 predicted proteins | sample SaaInl6LU_22_DNA_FD_184644 | JGI IMG/M metagenome (GOLD analysis project Ga0209653, IMG submission 184644) | Marine microbial communities from expanding oxygen minimum zones in the Saanich Inlet - ESP_116LU_22_DNA (SPAdes) (version 2) | ecosystem: Environmental > Aquatic > Marine > Intertidal... | reverse complement strand
TGTATCTATTATTAGCACTAAGAGCAATTTGGAACTGGTTGATATGAACTTTGTATGTGTATTATGGGGCGATAAGTATTCACACGAATATGTACAAAAACTTTATAACATGGTGCAAAGAAACACAACTTTGCAACACCGATTTATTTGTTTTACAGACCATGTAAAATTACCAAAACTAGTAGAAGGTGATATAGAGGTCAGACCTTTACCTTTCCATGATTATCAGACATGGTGGAATAAACTACAACTGTTTAGTCCTGAGGCCAATCTAATTGGCCAAACATTGTATATGGACTTAGATGTGGTTATTTTAGAAAACATAGATGATATGTTTACACATGGAGAACCAGATACTTTTAGTATTATTAATAACTTCAACTTATCTACAAAGATATTTAATTCAAGTATTATGAAGTTTAACAATAAGACAGCAACCAATATTATATGGAATGCATGGTTGCAAAATAGAAACGAATTACAAAGAATGCCAGGCGACCAAGATGTAATATCTAAACTGGCATCAAACAATCCTAAATTTAGAATATTTCCAGACGAATGGTCTTTTTCTGCCAAGTGGTTTTCCAGACAGAAACCAAGGTTTCACAAGACAGAATGGACATTTGAAAGAGGTACAGGCAAAGTGGCTGTATTTCATGGTAAGCCAGACCCTCACAATTGTGACCAGGAATGGGTAAAAAACGCTTGGAAATAGCAAAAAAACAATAAAAATCACCCTTCCTTAGCTGTGCGATTTGACGCACCACAAAAAACCCTTGATTTTAAAGGGTTTTTTTATGAAAAAAAAGCAAAAAAAGTGAAAATAACGCTTGCTTATGGTATCCAGCTATGATAGGATATGTGTATATGATAAAGAAAAACATGAAAAAAAGATTAGAAATAGCAAAAAAACGCTTGACAAAAAATCTAATTAATGTATTATATACTATATTAACTACTAACGAAAGGACTACACTATGTCAAAAGTAAAAGAATGGGCTTGGAACGAAGCCGAAAAAGAAGTTGATAAAATTATCAATTATGTTAAACAAAATCTTATTTCTAAAGAACAAGCTAAGATTGATATTCTGAATGTACAGAATGTTGATTTGTGTTCTATTGATGAGTACAATGTTGACGAAGTAATTTACTATGAAACGGCGGCTCAATAATGACACTATTACAACACATTAAAAATATTAACGCTAAGTCACAAAAGTGGATGGATGAAAATCCAGGCAGTTGGGCTGGTATGGTTACTGAAGATATTAAGTATTGGAATGACCAAGGTATTTTTACTGTAGAAGACTATGAAAGAGATAGTCTTATCACAAGCGTGTATGAAATGCACAAAGATGCATATGGTGTAAAAGGTAGACATTACAATTTTGACAAAATGTCAAACAAAGAATTAGAAGAAGAATTAGAACACCTTTGTAAGGTGGCAAACGCAGAAAGAGAAGCCGAAGAGAAATATGAACAGGCTGCTTATCAGGCCTTGCTAAACCAAGTTGCAGAAAATATGAAACTTGGTGCAAGTGACAAAGAAACCGCTATCAAGTGGGTTTTAGAAGCTGAGGGGCTTGCCAATGAGAAAGATTCCAGTTATATTTGTTATTCACTTGGTCTTTCTTATGATAAAGAATACTTATTTAAAACTAAACACTAACAAAAGGATAAACTATGATAATTAATACAGGTGATTATGTTTACACAAAAGATGGTAGAGAAGGAACTATCATCAATATCGGTATCGCTACTGAAAAGAATGATGTAGCGGCCGAGAATGAAACAAGTCTAAACGCAAAAACTTATGATACTGATTTGAACTATGTTGGCGCTATTACATATTCAGGCGACAAAGGTACATATTGGTGTTATTTCAATCAGATTGATAAAGTTGAAGAAAGTGCTGTAAATGGTTAGCCATCAATCAGATTGGGAAAAGAATATAATTGACAATGCAGATAGTTATTGTGTAACTATGTGGCGTCCACTAGGCAAGACCACAAAAACTATTGTAAAGACTTATGATGAAGCGAAAAAACTATATAAAGAAACAATGAAAAGACATACTTCAACATTAGTCTATGCTATTTGTAACAATGATTATGCTAATATAAATCATTTAGAAGATTTTAAAATGAAAGTAACAAAGGTAAAATATGAAATATAATGAAGATAAAATCCTGAAAGAAATAGGTGACTATATTCAATCAACTTATGGTCAACACTATGCTCAGGTACAAGACGGTGTACAAGTCCAAGACTTGTTAAGGTCTTGTGGTATTGATAAAGATTTTTGCCAAGCAAATGCAATCAAATATCTTGCAAGGTTTGGTAAGAAGAATGGCCGTAATCGTGCTGACCTTTTAAAAGCTGTACATTACATTGTCTTATTGATGAACTCCGAGGATGAATCCAATGGTAACTGAATTTGAAACACTTGATAAACTGAATGACGCATTAAACGACCTACAAAACGGTGAGGTCGGTGACGCTGTTGTCACATTGGTAGCACTAAAGAACAAGTATAAGCGTATGTGTGATGAGTTTGACACATGGGCTAATGAGCAGTCAGAAATTGAAGAAAACCGTTTTTTACTTGAAATATGACAAAAAACGAGGCGCCAGGATGCGCCAGGAACGACTTTAAGAGCTGCTCGAAGGTCGGACTATGGTCGAAAAACCATCATTTTTGTCGAAAAGTGCGACATTTTTGACCAGCCACCACGCTTGACAATATATGGCGTTTCTGATAGGATAAACATATATTACTAACTTAATTATGAAAGGACTTATGACAACAACATTTAGATACGACAAAGAGATGCTTTTTAAAGAGTTTGATATTGAAAAACAAAAAGATATTAAACTTGGTAAAGGCAATGACAACAAAGTACATACTAATAGAATTAAATTTCTAAAAGATATGATTGAACTAGAGGCAAAATCGCCTGAAGTTTTTGAATTTGTCAATATCAATTTCAAAAGGCTTTTGATTGCATACGAAAGTCAAAATCCTAGAGAACATTTTTACAAATCAGTATTTGGCAAATCATTTGCTGAAGTACAAGCCGAACAAAGCGGCTATGATGATGTAGAACCAAGTGAGAAAGAAGTAAGAATATAATATGGCAATCATCTATACAAACACCAGTAGCGGCACTTTGAGAAAGAATTTGAAGAAGATGAAAAATCTATCCGATAATCAAATTGCTAAATTCAAAGAAGACCACCGTTTGTATAACAAACAGATGAAACAAAAAGGCCTACATGATATGATGTTGTCATTTGACGATTATGTAAAATACAGATTTGGTAGATTAAAAACCAGAACTGTACATGTTGTAGGCACATATGAGCATGATACAGTTTACCGTAGAGAAACACCGAGTTATCCTAGTGCAGAAACAAAACTAGGTAATGGCGGTACTATTGACCACAAAGAAAGACAGGAGCGATTAGAAATATCAAAACAGTATTCTATTGTTCCTGCCTACAACAAAGGTCCTTACATGGTCGTTGGTAAAGAGGACTTAAAAACTGCTGGGAGAAAAGTATGAAGAAACTATTAGTAATAGCGTTTGTATTATTTGGTACAAGTGCATTAGCTGAAGAACAAAACTGGTTTCAGAAAGAATGGTCTGAAATCGTTGAGTTTCAAAAAGTAAATTGGCAACAAGGTAAAGACCAACTTGCTGATAACAAGTTACAAATTCAAAACTTATTTCAAAAGGTGAAAGAGTATGTATCACAAGATTAGTGAATTTTGCGATAAGATTGATGGTATAAAAAAAGATGCCGATAGGCTCCGTGAAATGAAATACGGAGCCAATAAGGCAAACACGGTTGAAATTGATAACTTGATACAACAAATACAAAGTGATTGTTATATCATATCGCAAGACAAAGGAAATTATGAAAAAATTGACCCTACTGATATTGCTGACGATACTTGTTAGTGCTTGTAGTACAAATAGGTCACAAGTAGGTGCAGTAATGGGTGGTACAACATCAGCAGCTACATGTGCTCAGTTTACAGGAGAGCCAGCCGCTATTGCAATTTGTACAATGGGTGGTGCATTTGTTGGTGCAGATATTATGTACAATTCAGATTATGATGTACACAATGCCGTCTTTGTAGACCATTTAAACAACGGTCCTGCCGGTTCAAGTTATACAAACTGGTACAATCAAAAGACAGGTAATTCAGGTATTATTAAGACCACTAGGTCATATATGGTAGAAACAATCAAATGTAAAGACTATGACGCAACGATTGATATTACCAATCAGTGGCCGTTAGTTGGTCTTGGTGGTGTAAATAGACGAATGGTGTTTGGTACTGCTTGTCAGTTGCCAGACGGAAAGTGGGTAGAAAAATAATGACAAATAGTGAAGTGAGAACAAAAATAGAACAATTAGAGAACGAAATCAAAGAGTTAGAGGTTGAAAAAGAATTGACAAATAGTCAGGAAAAGCTTGACAATTTAGATAATATGATTTATAATACACAGGATAGTATTAAAAAATTGAGAAATTATGTTTGACCCTCAACAACATCAAAAAATTATGCGTTATCTTACATGGACTTTTATATTAATTGTATTCATGTTGATAACTGGCATTGCCATTGCATCTGAAAAGGTGTATCATAGTAAGATAAAACCAGTTAATCCTGAAGAAGTAAATGGCCAGTTTTGTTATATCAAAGTCGTTATCAAACAAAAAGGTGACGAAATTATTAAAGAAGAAATTTTGGAGTGTGCAGACGGAAGAAATAGATTTGACGGTCCTAGTTATTGGGAACTATTTGCTCAATTCTATTATAGAGATGTTAGCACGCCAGAATATTGCAGGTACTATTCTAGGCCTGGACATGCTTTTAAGTCGTTCGGAAAAGTGTGTATGAACAAGGACGGTGAATGGGAGGCTAGATAATGATTAAGAATATAATTATTGTCGCTCTGGTAATTTTTGTATATCAACAAACAAGCATGACGGGAGAAGACATTTTTGCCTTTCTTCAATCCACGCTTGACAAATTACAAGAATTACTGTATATTATGAAAGAGAAGGTATAATATGAACAAATATGTGAAATTAGTTGGTGCAGTGAGTATGGTTGCCTTATTAGGTGCATGTTCTAGTACCAATTATACAATCAAAAAAGAAAAGGCAGACAGTTTAAATGTCGTACCTAACTGGTACATGGCAGACATTAACGAAACAGACGCTTGTGACTTAGATACAAATATTATCGGTCAAGTTAAAAAGGCAGATAAGAATAAACAATGTATCTATGGTGTTGCAACTGCTGTATCGCCAGACTTACAACTTGCTATAGAGAAAGCAAAGATGTATGCTAAGTCTGAAATGGCCGACATTATTATGGGTAAGATGAATAAAGAATCCAAACAATTCATAACTGAACTTGGTAAAACAGAAAAGAAAACTGTTGTATCTGAGGTAGAAAGTGTATTAGTTAATTCTATTAAGAATACACCGGTGAGAGGTTATGAAATCTTTGCTCAGGATGTAACTTTGACAAGTGCAGGTTATTATAGAGCATGGATTGGTTTGAGATTGCCTTTAGGTGAATATAATAAAATGTATAATTACAATATAGAACAGGCTGTTGATGCATATAACTTAAAAGATAAAGCTCAAACAGCGTTTAAAAATGTAATGGAAAGTGGTAACAATGACAATCCAGATATACAGTAAACCTAATTGTGTTTTCTGTGACAAGGCAAAAGCTTTGGTAAAAAACCTTGGAATGACATACGAAGAAAAGGTATTTGGTAAAGATTTTACTACACCAGAAGAACTGTATGAGGCAGTTGGTAAACAAGTAAGAACCATGCCTCAAATTAAAATTGATGGTGAGTTAATTGGTGGTTATAATCAATTAGTAGAATACTTTAATGACAAAGGTAAAGTTAATTTCAAAGGTGAAGTAATAGATGGCTGATGATAAAATCGTACTGTTTCCAACAGACAGAATTAAAAACAAAGAGAATATTGGTGCAACTAATCCAAAAGAGCATCAAAAATTAGTCGAAGAACAGACTAAAGAATTTGTTGAGGGAACAGTAGATGACATTGCCTATACACTTTTAGATAAATTTCTAAATGCAGGTATTAAAACAAAAGAAGATACTTTTATGAGAGACCTTTCGCTAGTAATTGATAGTATTAGAGGTCTAATCTATAGAGATTTTAAAAAGTATCATCCGGCTCAAGCATTGGCCGACAAAATGGTTAATATAAAAGTACAACGAAACGGACAAAAGAACGCAAAGTTGGATTATAGTAAAGTGATTGACACAAAACATAAACCACATAAACCTTTGTCTGAAGATGTACAAAAAGAGGTAAAAGATTTATCTGATATGGACGGAGTTGAGTTTATACCAGACTTTGACCCTAACAATGATAATTAGAGAATTCGGACAAGCCAACTACAGATGTACGCTTGCCTTGTCGAATAGTGGCGACTTAACGCAATTGAAAGGAGTATCATTATGATACAATTTATTATGAACATGTTTAAACATAAAGGAGACGACAACATGGCTAGAACTAAACTAAGCAAAACTGAAAAGGTAAGAAATCTTTTCTCTAAAGGTCAATCTGTTACTTGGAAAACTCTAAGAAGCAAGTTTGATTTAACTTCACCTGCTTCAATGGTAGGTAAACTTAGAAACGAAGGTATGATGATTTATGAAAATAGAACATCAACTGGTGTTTCTTATAGAGTTGGTGCGCCATCAAAAGCTGTAATCGCAGCTGGTCAAGCCGCTTTATTTGGTGCTCAAGGTTATTCTGCTAACGCATAATTAATCTTAACCAATTTGGTAGGGGTCAGACCGTTAGGCAGACCCCTGCCATAACTTTTAGAGGTTTGAATGACAAAGTATTATAAAATATCACCAAAGTGGAAAAAGTCCATTTACGAATATCAAACATTTAGAGATGAAGACAAAGGTGTTTCTTGTGAAACTGAAGAAATGTACCGTTGGGGTCATTGTATTTTAAAAGTTGAACATGATGAAGAATTACAAGATATAATTGGTGATAAAGATGATGACCGAAATGAATTTGAATTTGACCATACAATGGTAGAAGACCAAGAGGTTGATGACCAATGCTCTTTTTATTTTAATGATGTAAAAGGAATGAGTGTTGAAGAATTAGAAGAAAAATATGATGAAGAAGGCCACGATTATTTACTAGATACTTTTGGAGAACCACACGATTTTTATACCGTATATCACGGTGAACTTGAAGTAAAGGAAGTTACAGATGAGTGGCAAGGGAAGTAAACAAAGGCCAACTGACAAGTCTAAGTTTGATGTAAACTATGACCGTATTTTTGGTAATACCGAAAATTACAAAAGAAATGTAAGAACTTTGGCTGAAAACGCAAAAGATAAAAGAATGACCAGAAAGGTCGATACTTATGAATATGAAGATTTAGAAACCTGTATTAAAACAGACCAGGTGCCAGAAGCTGAAATTGCAGAACTCTTTACCGACAAAGACTTTTATAAATGGTACGCAAAACGAAACTTCTAGTGCGTATAAATAGTAATACTGAATGACAAGGAGAAATTATGGTTACACAGAATCCAAACATAATGAGTAAAGCCGCTATGACAGCTATGTCAAGTACATCTGGCTCTGGCGATATACTCTTATCAGAAATCTTAACTAAAGTTAATAACGCAAAAGATAAACCTAAAAAGAAGGCTGTATTGCAACAGTACGATACGCCTGCTATGAGAATGATACTCAAAGGTGCATTTGATCCTAATATTAAGTGGTCTTTACCGACAGGTACACCACCATATATTGCTAATGAGGCACCAAAAGGTACAGAACACAGTTTATTAAAAAATGAGAGTAAACGACTATGGCATTTTGTCCAAGGTGCAGATAATGACACCACAAAGACACAAAAAGAAACCATGTTTATTCAAATGCTTGAAGGTTTACACCAGGAAGAGGCAGAACTCTTAATTGGTGTAAAAGATAAAACACTTAATAAAAAATACAAAGGTTTAACAGCGGCTTTAGTGAAAGAAGCATACGATTGGAACGACAATTTTATGCAAAACGAGAACAAGTAGAGAACATTTGGTGTGACAAAAGTGTCACACCCTCTACAAATCGTTGATTTTACTTGCTTTTTATTTTAAAAAAAAGTGAAAAAAGTGCTTGCCTATAGCCCCCTTTTAGTGTATTATATAAATATAAATGATAACAAAAGGATACATTATGAAAAAAGTGATTTTGACAGTAGTTGTGGTATTAGTTACCGGTTTTGGTATACTAACAAGTGCCATAACGAAGGCTAAAGCAGGTGAGTACGAAACGGCCGTTATTGGTCATATCATTACAAACTCATCCGAAATAGATAAAGAGAAATTATTTGAAGCAGAAATGGCCAAAATTGGTCATAAGTATGCATTAGAAATGGTTTCTGTTATGCAAGAATACTTACCAGCCATTATTGATGGTGCAATGGCTGACCTTAGATTAAAACTTGACCAACAATATAAGTGTGAATTGCTAGGTGACACGAAAATTGCTGATAAAGAATGTCAGTAATGGAAATATTAGAAATGATAGAAGCGTTTGTACCATACGAAGTTAAAATGATAATTTATGTTGGTACTATAATGTACCTTTATTTAATTTTTAAAGAATATAAACATGGCAAAAAATAAATCAAAGAAATTTCAGGACGGTGTTCCAGAAATACCCTTTACATATGACTTTTACCTTGTGTATTGGGAGGATATTCAATCAGATGCTGGTTGGAAAACGCTAAAAGAAATTCAAAACATGAAACCTGCTATTTGTGTATCAACTGGTTGGTTGGTAAAGAACGATAAAAAGGTGCATGTGTTGATGAGTGACTACAATTATGATGATAATAATGAACTTGCAGATGGTGGTAACACAACAGTTATACCAACTAAGAATGTTATTAAGAAATTCAAAATTGCAGATTTATAATAAACTAACTGAGAGAGGACTATATAATGCAGAAGCGAAAAGTAAAAGAACTAGACCATCATTTAAAATCTATCATTGATGGTGTACCAGAAAGTATCACAAACTTCCGTGATAACAAACTAGAAAGTAAGATGACTTACTATACTGGTAATTGGGCAACAGATGTGATGAACAATTACACAGAAAAGCAATCAGAAAAAATCTTTAAGAAAATGGCTAAGATTATGGATGACCCCAAACTTGCCTTTTTTCAAAAGAAGAATAAAGATATTCAGATTGGTACATGGTCAGAATACGGTGAACAGGCACCTGAAACCATCACAAGTTACGAATACATTGTGATGAGAAAGAGAGGCTAAATGAAGGCATTTTGGCACGATACAAAGGTCGTGTTAAATACATTGGCCTTTGTCTTTGTTGTTGGTGCAATATCAACAATGATTTACCTCTATCAATCACCATATGCTTTAGAGGTTAAAGCAGATGAACCTATAAAGATAGAAAAACCTAACTTTGAACACAATAGTAATCAAACATTTTTAGATGATGTAAATAAGTGCGTTGATTATATTTACCATAACACTTCAGATATATTTCCTGTAAATAGAGAATTGTTACTGGCTCAGGCCTCTTTAGAAAGTGGTTGGGGTACAAGTAGATTTGCTAGAGAAGGACATAATCTATTTGGTATGAGAACATATGATTTAAGAGAACCACATATGTTACCTTCAAATAAACCTAAGAAGTGGGGTGTGAAAGTATATGAACATGAGTGTGATAGTGTTTTACATTATATTAACACACTAAATAATGGTACAGCTTTTAGTAAATACCAAGAGTTGAGGGATAACGGAGAAGACGACCCTATAAAACTTTTACATACTCTGGAAGCATATGCCTCCGACAAAGATTACTTTATAAAGATAGAAAGAATAATCAAAAAGATTAGAAGTGAGTATGTGTTAAATTATATAAGAGATTAAGATGTTTACAATACTAATAACTTTTCTAAGTGCCATTTCTATATCTGCTATAGCGGCAGGTTATTCTATTATAGGTTTGGCTACCTTATTCGCAGGTGCAACTATGCCTATTATTGCAATGGGTAGTGCCTTAGAAGTTGGTAAACTTGTAGCCGCCAGTTGGCTCTATAATAACTGGCGTAACAAACTTGTACCTAAAACACTAAAAACTTATCTTACATTTGCCGTAATTATATTAATCTTTATTACATCTATGGGTATCTTTGGTTTCTTATCAAAGGCACACCTTGACCAAGTGCAACCTACATCAAGTAACAATATTAAAATAGAACTTATTGACAAACAGATTGGCCAACAACAACTTATTATAGACAGGTCTACAAAGACCTTAGACCAGTTAGATAAAGCATTAGATGTTTATATTGACACTGAATATGTAACTAGAGGTCTTAAAGAACGAGAAAAACAGGCACCAGAAAGAGAAGCATTACAAAGTAGTATTAACAATGCAAGTGATAAAATTGGTGAACTTACAGAACAAAAATCAATATTACAATTAGAACAAGATAAGATAGAGGCTGAAGTTGGTCCTATTAAATATATTGCAGAACTAATTTATGGTGATGAGGCGAAAGACCATTTTGATGAAGCTGTAAGGTGGGTTATAATTGCATTGATATTTGTATTTGACCCATTGGCTGTATTACTATTGATAGCGGCCAATATTTCGTTAAGGAGTAGAAAAGTTGAACAACAATCTGAAAGAGAAAAAGAAGAAGAGGATAAGCTCGAACTCGCAAGTCAGGAAAAAGAGAAAGCTAACAAAGAAGCTGCTAACGCAAAAGCTAGAGCGAAAAGAACACGAGATAGAGAAAAAGTTTACAAAGATTTTTTTAGAAAATTAGGTCAACGAGATTTAAAAAACCGTGATTACGAGAAGTTTTTTAGAGAAATGGGTACAGCAGAATTAAAGAAATTAGGTTTGGATCCAGACGAAATACGAATAAAGTTAGACCAGATAATGGAGTGGAATGACGGTCCGGCTGCGACAAAAAGCACACCGAAGCGTTATTTAGAGGTTGACAATGTTAAGAAATAATGTTATACTGTAAGTATTATGATGACAATAATAGATATACAAAGATTAACCATGACAAGTCTAACACATTTGACACCAGACCAAATTAGAAGACTTACAAATGCCGAAAATGCATGTAAGAATTCTATGTCAGATTGGGGTAAAGATTTTTGGTTTAATATATTTCAAACATTATGCAAGAAGTATGACGCTATGGAATACTTCAGAAAGGTGATACACTAATGAATATATTTTACTTAGATAAAGACCCAATTGTGGCAGCTCAAATGAGTTGTGACAAACATGTGTGTAAGATGATTGTAGAAAGCGCTCAGATGCTATCTACAGCACACCGTATGATTGACGGTACAGAATACACAGATAAGACAAAAGCAGGCCGTAGAATTAAAAGATGGCGACATCCTAATTCTAACATGGAACATACACTGTACAAGGCATGTCACACAGGACACCCTAGTACATTATGGGTTATGGAAAGTGCCTACAACTATCATTGGTTATACAAACACATGATGGCGTTGAACACAGAATTTAAAATGAGATATGGTCATATACTAGACCACAAAACAATTCAATTGTTAGAAGGTGCTTTGATGTATCCGCCTAAAAATATCTCACTAAATAAAGTTGCAACAGAACCAACACCAGCAATGCCAGACTATTGTAAGATTGCAGGTGATAGTGTTGCAAGTTATCGAAAGTATTACATTTTCGAGAAACAAAGATTTGCCACTTGGAAAAGTCCGGCAAGTGTACCAGAATGGTACATAGATGGTGTACAGAAAGCACAAGAACAATCGTTAATTTAGGAAGGAACATATAAATGGACGAATATAATAGAGAAAATATGATAGAAGCTATTGTTGACCACGCAAAAGGTCACATTGCAAAACACAAAATGAATGTTGAAATATATCTTTCAAATGCAGCTGGTGTCGGTGAACATCCTGATGTTTTAGAGGCAGTTGAAAAAGAACTAAAGGTTATTGCAGAATACAATGACCAACTTGAAGTAATTAATAAATACTTTAAGAAGAAAGACCCATTTAAACCGAATGAATAAAATTATTGCTAAGATAGGAAGCTATCACAGTAGATTTTTTGCTTATGTATCAAACAAAGCCAAAACATCTAAAATATGGGCAATAGTTTTATCATTACTAGTAGTATATGAACTGATAGAACATATTGTATATCCTATCTTAGTACCATATTTACTATACTTAAATTTTTGGAGTAAATAATGCCAACATACGATTTTGAAAACACCAAAACTGGTGAAGTAACTACTGAAATGATGAGTATTGCTGAACTAGATGATTTTAAAGCAAAAAATCCACACATGAAACAATTAATTACAAGAGTTAATATTTCTAGTGGTGTTGTTGGTGTTGGTAGTATGAGGAATGATAATGGTTGGAGAGAAATGCAAAGTAGAATTGCAGAAGCCCACCCAGCATCACCCTTTGCTGACCAATTTGGTAAAAAATCAATTAAAGAGGTTAAAACGAAGCAGGTCATAGAGAAGCATAAAAAACGACAGGCCGCTCAACGAAAAGGAAAATAATATGGCAGATATACCAGATTATATGAGAGGTTTTGATTTAGATGAAGACTTTGGAATTACACCAGTAACAAAGCCGGCTGAAAGTCAGCCTTCTATTGACCCAAGCGTTATTGAAAACTCAAACTTAGAACTATCTAAATTAAATTCAGATGTATCATCTATTAAAAGTATGATGAATGAAATTATGCAGATTGTGGCCGAAAAAGAAACTATTACTGAAGAGGTCAACAATGAGGCATACGAAAGTAGATTAAAAGATTTAGAAAAGGTAATCTTACCGTTTCTATATAACTTAATGAAGAGTGACGAGCCATATATTCATTGGCCAAATAGAGCACCAATCATTAAGGCACAGATTGAGAAAATCCTAAAACTCACAAGGGGGTAAAATGGATGCAAAGACAAAACATAAGCAGTTGAAAAAAGAAGTTAACGAACTTGAAAATCAACGAGCTGAAAACAGGTCTTCTACATTATGGTCAAAAATTAAAGAGATGAAAAAACTCAAATTAAAGGCAAAGGAAAAACTACATGCAATCAAATTACGATAAATGTTTAGAAACTATTTTACA
>Ga0209653_1002532_pt1 | contig 13251 bp, 12 predicted proteins | sample SaaInl6LU_22_DNA_FD_184644 | JGI IMG/M metagenome (GOLD analysis project Ga0209653, IMG submission 184644) | Marine microbial communities from expanding oxygen minimum zones in the Saanich Inlet - ESP_116LU_22_DNA (SPAdes) (version 2) | ecosystem: Environmental > Aquatic > Marine > Intertidal... | reverse complement strand
GTTTTGCTGTCGATGCTGACTGCTGCTGCTGTGCGTATGTGACTACTAAGAAAACACAAGGTCTATAGGGAGAGCTTTATGAAACTTGTAACCTTCAACAGCAAAGTACTAGGCATTTATCTTCGGGCTGAAAGGCTCGAAGATAACACTATCCTAACTGATAAAGGATATACTAAAATTAGAGAGGATGATGACGTAGAAGTGATCGACTTGACTGAGGAAAAGGTAAAAGAAGTTCAGTCTTTTGTTAAAGACATCTCAGATGGAGAAGAGGTTTCTTCTTTTTTTGAAGTTCAGGGTGGAGTACTTGTTAAAAGTATTGAAGCCCTCTTATCTGATATAAGAGACTTACGTGATTCCTTACTGAAACAGTCAGACTTTTCTTCAGGAATAACTTTACCTGACGTTTGGGAAGCCAACTCTCAAGAGGTTAAAGACGAATGGTTAACCTATCGACAACTTCTTAGGGATCTACCAGAAAGTGTAGAGACTAGAGATGAAGCAGTTGATTTACTAGAAAGTCCACCTCAAAGCCCATCCCCTGTTATTTAACATAAAATAATTTAGTGTTGAGTCAGTCATTACACTATGATATAATGATCACCAAGACTGTTTCGGTCTTGTAAAGATAATAAGAAAGAAGAAACATGAGAACCGTATTTATGATTGACGGAGGTGCGGGTAGAGCTATTGCGGCTATTCCCGCCCTAATCAAGTACAGTAGGTCAAACAATAACTTTAAGGTGCTTGTCTCTGGGTGGGACACTTTGTACTGGGGTATTCCTGAGTTGCACGATAAGGTCTTCAACCCTGACCAGAAAGGTGCCTTTGAGCAATTACTCTTAGACGCAGATGAGGTTATATCTCCTGAGCCGTACAGGGTGCCTGGGTACTACAAGCAGGAAAAGTCTCTAGCAGAAGCCTTTGACTATATCATTAATAAGACTGACGATCACTCAGACCTTGGTGATCCTCTTCTAGTAACTAACAGAAATGAAGAGCTTAACGCAGCTAATTTTATAGCACAGGTTAAACAACAACAGCAAAAGCAAAAGACTATTGTTATTCAACCCTTTGGGAGGTCTGTAGAGAAACCACAAGAGGGTGTTTTTCTTGATCAATCTTCTCGTTCTCTTGACACTGCTACATACCTAAAGCTTGTTAAAAAACTATCGACTAAGTACAACTTAGTGTTGTTCGCTGAGAAAAACTTCTGGATGCCAGAAGACACGTACACTATGAAGCCTGAGGCCGATTTACGGATGTGGGCTGCTTTTATTGAAGCTGCAGACTACTTCATCGGCTGTGACTCTGTTGGACAGCACATGGCAAAAGCAATGAATACCCCTGGTACTGTAATTCTAGGATCTACTTTTGCAATTAATACAACGTACCCCTCTTACTTTAATATTATAGAAAGGGATATTCCTAAGACTTACTCACCCATTCGTATCTCAGGTCTAGGTTCCCACCTAGCAGACAGAGCTAACGAAGCTACTGTCGAGTTCACAGATGAAGAGATTAATAAGATGTACACTGACATTGTTGCAGACATCGAAAAGAAGGTGAAATAAGAATGAATATTTTAGGAATTAATCCAGGACATAATGGGAGTGCCGCACTTCTTGTTGACGGTAAACTTGAGTTCTATATTGAAGAAGAACGCCTGTCTCGTAGTAAGTACGATGGTAACCCTCTTATGGGTATCCTTGAGGGGTTGAAGTACGGCATTGATATTCTCGTTCTAGGTGGCACAAGCCCTCAGCTTCCTCAGTTACCTTGGACAGGTGAAGACCCATACTCTGCTCTAGTACGTAAACACAACCCCAGTGTGCAGGTTATAAACCTAGGCCATATCCACCATATGGGTCACGCAGCTGCAGCTTTCTATAACTCAGGTTTTGATGATGCTGCTGCTGTTATTGTAGATGGGTCTGGTACTCGACAAGAGATTCAAGTTGATGAAGATGGAAATAAAAATCCTGGATTCGAGACTGAGACGATCTTTGACTGTGACTACGAAGGGGGAATCAAACCTGTCTTTCACGCACTAGGTGGTAACCCTGACACCCAACGTGTAGTGTCTGACACTCTTGAAATGGACTCAGCCATTACTCTAGTTAAGGCTTACGAAGCTGTCTCTGATTATCTTGGTTTTGGGTTCATTGAAGCAGGTAAGACAATGGGTCTTGCACCTTACGGTAGAGATGATGAGCTTATTCCCTCTCTCTTCTATGGAGGTAGAGGTAATAAAAACGTATTCGTTCCTAACTACCCTGCTGGTGCTTACATTGACCACACACGTCACCCCTACTTGACACTTAAGGAAGACCCACGTGCTTGGCACAACGATCCCTCCAAGGTGACAGATGCTGCTAAGAACCTAGCATGGGCTGTTCAAGATGAGACACAACGTCTTGTTGGTGACCTGATTGAGAAAGCAGTCAAGATGACTGGTAAGAAAAACATCGTTATTGCTGGCGGTTATGGCCTCAACTGTGTAGCTAACTACTACTACAAGAAAAGATTCCCTGACCTTAACATCTACGTAGATCCTATTTCACATGATGGTGGTACAGCTCTTGGTATAGCTCAGTTAGTTTACTACGCAGAGACTAAGGATAAAACCAAACGTCCTCTTACTTCTTTATACCTTGGTCCAAAAAGAGAAGAGACGTATGACTTTGGAGACATTGAGACTACAGACGTGACACCTGCTGACATTTCTAAGATGATATCTGAGAGAAACATTGTAGCTATGTTCCAAGGTAGATCTGAAGCTGGTCCTCGTGCTCTTGGTAATCGTTCTATCCTTTATGACCCCACAGACCCTAACGGCAAGGACACAGTGAACAAGGTTAAGGGGCGTGAGTGGTTCAGACCTTTTGCAGGGTCAATGTTGCAGGAGCACTTTGAGGAGTGGTTTGATACATACGGAATGGAAGAGACACCATTCATGATGTACGCAATGGACTTCAAGTTGGATAAACATGGTGAATGCCCAGCTATCACTCACGTTGATGGTACCTGTCGCATCCAAACTGTTACTAAAGAGCAGAACGAGGTGTACCACACTCTGATTGATGAGTTCCGTAAGATTACAGGTGTACCTATTCTATTCAACACGAGCTTTAACTTGGCGGGTGAGCCTCTGGTAGAAACATTAGATGATGCTATGAGAACTATTAAGAACTCTGACATCAACTATCTGTACCTACCAGAACTAGGTAAGATGGTACACTACCCCTATAATGATTCAATTGTAGAAAGAGTAGAAGAGGCTGCTGCTTAAGGCAGTCTCTCAACGAACTGAAGGAGGTTATCGAAAACCTTTGTCTTCTTTCTTAACTTCTCTTTAGAGAACTTCTTTAGCTCCCCTTCAGTAGCCACTCCGTGTCCAGTACGAACTAGGATCGGGGTGGCACCAATCTTTTCAGCAGCTTTGAGGTCGGACATCTTGTCCCCTACATAGAAACCACCCTGTTTAAAACGGGCCTTACCACCAAATATTTCTCTTTCTGCTTTGTGGAACATACCAAGGTTAGGTTTAGCAAAAATGTCATCCTTGAGTGATGACTCAGAGTAAAACAAACCGTCAATGGAGTAGATACCTGCCCTACCAAATACCTCAAACATACGTTGATGAACGGCTTCCACTTGCTCGTGTGTCTGCTCTTTTTTTAGGATACCACCTTGGTTGGTCAGAATAACTACCTTATAGCCTTTTAGTCTTAGTTTATGGATAGCCGATAGTGATCCTTCAATAGGCTCCCAATCATCAGGGTCAGTAATATAAGAACCCCTGTCAATGTTAATAACACCGTCACGGTCTAAGCCTACGATAGCCTTAGGAAAGACGGTCGGCCAGTCTGGTGGAAGTTCTTGCTGAGCCTGTTGACTTGGTTCTTGATCAATAATATGTTTGAATCTGGACATAGGATCTCCTTTTATACTGGATACTACAAATGAAGAAGGTTTTTGTCAACGGATCGTTTGATGTATTACATTCAGGTCATCTTGACATGCTTGAGTATGCTTCTTCTTTAGGTAATCATCTTCTAGTAGCTATTGACACAGACGCACGTATTGAGTATAACAAGGGGAAAGGAAGACCATTTAATCCATTGTCAATTCGTAAACGTCTTATGCTGGCTCTCAAGCCTGTTAGTGGTGTTACGGTGTTCAACACTGACCAAGAGCTAATAGACATTATAAGACGATTTGAACCTGACATTATGGTTAAGGGGTCAGATTGGAAGGGGAAGCCAATCATTGGGGAGGAGTACTGTAAGAAAGTAATCTTCTATGAAAGAACCAATGGTCAATCAACGACAAAAACCATTCAAGATTTTATTGATAGGCGACAGCTGCTATGATGATTATCACTACGGCAGTATCAATAGAATAAGCCCAGAAGCCCCTGTTCCTGTCCTAGACATGGATAGGGTTGTCACAAAGAAGGGCATGGCGTTTAACGTCTTCAATAACGTACTTGCTCTTGGTGCTGAAGCTCACATTGTAACAGAGTTTAGTGAGAGAAAGCACAGATACCTCGACAGTAAGACTGGCCAGCAACTACTTAGAGTAGACGAGAAGATCCCTAGGCACATCGTTGACGATGCTGATAAAGAAATCAACGAGTACGATGTTATTATAGTTTCGGACTACAATAAAGGGTTCTTTAACGAGGATGATATCCTTGAGATTATAAGCAAGTATAGTGGCCCTATATTTGTTGATACTAAGAAGAGGGATCTATCTATATTTGATGGTTGTTTTGTTAAAATTAACCAATACGAATATGAAGCATCTACTAGACTGACAGAAGAACTCATAGTTACCTACGGCTCAAAGAAAGTCGAGTATAATAACAAGACCTACACTCCACCTAAAGTGGAAGCCTTTGATGTGTGTGGAGCTGGTGATACATTTTTAGCTGCTCTTGCCTATAAGTACTGTGAAGAATATAATATGGATGAAGCAATAAAGTTTGCAATGGTTGCTGCTTCACTCACAGTACAACACATAGGTGTATATGCACCCACACTAGAGGAAATAAACAATGCGGCTTGAGGGTGTAGTAGAGAAGGGTTGGGGATCAGAGCTTATCTGGGTTACTAATGATAAGTACTGTGGTAAGTTCATGAACTTTAAGCAGGGTGCTAAGTTCTCAATGCACTTTCACAGAGAGAAGGATGAAACTTGGTTTGTTCTTACTGGTAAGTTCTTAGTAACTTGGATTGATACTGAGGATGCTAGTGAGCACGTAGAGGAGCTTAACGAGGGCGACACTTGGCATAACCCTCCTCTTGTTCCTCACCGAATCACCTGTTTGGTGGAGGGTACCGTAGTAGAGGTGTCTACCCCAGACTCTGTTGAGGACAACTACCGTGTAGCTAAGGGCGACAGCCAAAAATGAAGATCTTAGTTACTGGTGCTAGTGGGTTCATTGGTCAGAACATGGTCAGTGGACTCAGGGAAGAACACGAAGTCATCCCCCACGAATGGGGTCAGACAATCTCTAAGGTAAACGAGGTAGACTGGGTTATTCACTTAGGCGCTATAAGTTCTACTGTAGAGCAGAATGTAGCTAAGATTTATAAGCAAAACCTAGACTTCTCTATTAATCTCTATGAGGAGTGTATAAAGAACAAAGTAAACTTTCAGTTTGCTAGTAGTGCGTCAGTGTACGGGTTGAAGTCATCCTTTGAGGAAAGTGCTCCCCTTAACCCTCAGAACCACTACGCCCGTAGTAAAGCAATGTTTGAGAAATACATAGAGCTAAGAAAGGCTCCTATTATTACTCAGACGTTTCGATACTTTAATGTGTATGGGCCACACGAAGACCACAAAGGTGGTCAGGCTAGCCCTCATACTCAGTTCACTAAGCAGGCTAAGGAGTCTGGTCTTATAAAACTCTTTGAGGGATCAGAGAGCTATAAGAGAGACTTCATCCACGTAGCTCAAATTGTAGACTACCACAAACGTTTCTTCTCTGTTGAAGAGTCTGGTGTCTGGAACATGGGTACGGGTGTAGCGAAAAGATTTTATGACGTAGCTAAAGAGATAGCTGATGAGCATGAAGCTGACATCGAATACATCCAAATGCCTAGTGTTCTTGAAGGTAACTACCAAGAGTTTACTCAGGCAAACACACAAAAGCTTCAAAAGACCCTATCAAAGTAAGGTACGCACACGATGGAAGATGCCATTAACGAACTCAGAAGAACCATAAAAGATGTGAATAAAGACTTAGATGGTTTTGTCACATTTGATGGATCTGCGGCTGATGAACAGACAGAGCAGGCTATTAAAAATCTTGCTGACATTTACTTTTTATCGACTCAAACTGGTGTTAGTACTAGTTCGTTTAAAAGCCCACTGGATACACTAGGGCTTGACTATAAAGATACGTCATCTATGCATCTGGTTAATAACCTTCTTCGTATGAATGGTTATGAAACCCATGATGTGAAGGACTTCTATAAGGACTCTTTATCGGGTCCAGCAGACGTTGGTGCTGCTATCCTGTACGAAAGATGGCAGGACGCACCAACAGATGAGGATTACATTGCAGCAGGTATTGACCCTGAGTCAGTTAGTACTTCTAACAGTAACCTTGCAGCCCAAGTGTACCTAAAAGAAGCTCTTGAAGAAAGAAATATCCCAAAATCTAGCACAATTTCCGGTTCTATAGTAGGAAATGTTACTAGGGAGGATGTTGCTAAATCTGAAGAAGAGACAAATGCTACTCTTCTAGCCAATGAAAAGAAAATTATTGATAACGGTCTTGAACCTAGTTTCTGGGGGGACAAGATCAGAGAAAGTGGTTCCTTTGGAGAAGCCACGTATAATATGCTTGACTGGGATTTAGTTAAAAAGAAAGAAGAAGAAAATTACACTGTTTCCCAAGATACAGCTACAGTACCAGGAACTAACTTTACAGCACAAGGTCAAGGTCAGATTACAGGTGGTGACACAGGCTCAATTACTCCTACTCCTTACGTAAGCACACCCAACATTGGTGTTGTCACACCTACTTATGGTACTGGGCAAACAGGTATTTCTGAGACAACCATTCCTACTTACGAGGACGGACTAAAGAAGCAAGCTACTCAGTTCCAAAACAGAGCTACATGCCAAGCTACTTTCTATCAACCTCAGACCCAAGCAGAGAAGGAAGCTGCAGGAACAGCCCCAGCCTTTGAGAACGTACTATATCGAAACAGGTTTGGTATGAGCATGTACGTGCAGCACATCAATGGTGTACCCTCTCAACCTATTCCTCCAGGATACTTTAAAGTACAGCAGTTCACTACACAGGACCAAACGCAAGGTGCTGCAGCAGGTGCCCAAGGACAGAACCAAGGTGGTATGATCCAAGGGTTTATGGGTGGTGGTGTTATATCTCCCGTTAACGATGATGGTAGGAATAAGTTTAGAATCTTCTACCCGAATGGAACTTACTCACAGCAATATTACTCCACAGAAGCCCAAGCCCAAGCAAAGATAGCTGCAGACAACGAAGCTGCAGGGTACAATGCCTCAGGTAATTCTGCTGTAGGCAATAGTGTGTATTCTGGTGCCACGGTAAACCCCGCCTTAAACTACAAACCGGGTGGGCAGGTTGTTACCCAAGCTGATGGAACGTTTGCCCTCCAATACCCAGATGGTACTTTCTCACAAGGTTACACCTCTGCAGAAGAGGCTCAACAAGCGGATAACCTTGGTAAGTCTAATATCGGTATTCAGAGTTTTGATCAGTACAGTCAAGCTCAAGGGTTTAATCCAGACTTAGCAGGGTATGACCAATCAGCTGTACAGAATATGTACAACACCTACGTAACGGATACCTATGCTTCACAGCAGGCAGCAGAGGCTGCGGCTAATGCTCCACCCCCAGAGGCGACAGTAAACCAAGACTTCATATCAGGGGAACAAACAGTAACTGAAGAAGACTTAGCACAACAGCAAAGAAACTTGGCTGCTCAAGCCTACGTGGCACCTGGTGGTGCTGTTGCTGCAGCTCCTACGTCTTATATTGACCCTAATGTATATGGTTCTGTTGTCGAGTCTACTGCAGGTCAGGCTCAGGCTACCGCACCTATGGTTGAGTCTGATCAAGTAGCTCAGATTAGTGCAGCTACTACGGCAGACACGCCACAGAAGATTGGTGCTGCGCAGGTAACACCTAACGCAGCCTTCTCTGACGTACAAAATGCTACAACAGGAATGACTGCTGCACAGAGTACTGGACCTACTAAAACTATTGATGCAGCACAGCAGACAGGTACATCCATCTCTGGTCTTGAAGCGGCTACTTCAGATTCTATTAATGTGTCTGATGCACCTACTCGCACAATGCAAGAAGGTGAAAAGATTGCTGCAGGTAATCAAGGGTTAAGTTCTGTAGATCAGTCAAAGGTTGATGCAGCCTTTGGTACAGGAGAGGTACAGGCTGCTTCAGTACAGGGTGAATTAGAAGGTCTTATGCAGCAGTTTGAAGGTGGTGATACACCTGCATGGGCTGCAGGATCAATGCGTAAAGCATCTCAAATGCTTGCTGCTAGAGGTCTAGGTGCTTCGTCTATGGCAGGTCAAGCAGTGATACAAGCAGCTATGGAAGCTGCTCTTCCTATTGCTCAGATTGATACAGCCAACAAACAAGAGGTTGCCCTCTTCAAAGCAGAACAAAGAGCTAAGTTCATGCAGATGGACTTTGACCAAGACTTCCAAGCTAAGGTTACCAATGCTGCCAAGGTCTCTGATATTGCTAACATGAACTTCACTGCTGAACAGCAGATTGCTCTTGAGAACTCTAAGGCTGCTAATACCATGCAGCTTCAGAACCTCAGCAATAAACAAGCTCTTATACTAGCAGAAGCATCTGCATTGGCTGGCATGGACCTGAGCAACCTAAATAACAGGCAACAGGCTAACGTCCAAAATGCTCAGAACTTCTTGCAGGTTGATCTGACTAACCTAGCAAACGAGCAACAGACTGCTCTGTTTAAGCAACAGTCGTTAATCAACAGCTTACTTACAGATCAGGCTGCTGCTAATGCTGCGTTGCAGTTCAATGCTAGTTCTGAGAACCAGACCAATCAGTTCTTTGCTAATCTCTCCTCCTCTATTGGACAATTCAATGCTGCCCAAATGAATGCCATGAAGCAGTTTAATGCGGGTGAGGTAAACTCACTCCTTGAGTTCAATGCAAACATTCAGAACCAAAGAGAGATGTTTAACGCCCAGAACTATCTTGTAGTTGCACAGGCTAACGCACAGTGGCGTCAGAACATAGCAACTCTTAATACTGCTGCTGCCAATGAGTCAAATATGGACTATGCAAAGACGGTAAATGCCCTTACAATGACAGCACTGGACCAGATCTGGCAAAGGGAAAGAGATCTTATGGACTACGCCTTTACAGGTGGTGAGAACCAAGCCGACAGGGCTTTGTCTCTCCTTTTGGGGGACATGGAACTAGAATCCGTAAGATCACAAATTAATGCCCAAGAAGATAGTGCCCTTGGTGCTCTTCTAACTAAAATATTCTTTAAGGTATAGGGAAAACTATGTATAGAAACCCTCAAGAAACAGCAGAGCCTTTACGTGCATCCCAAAGGATGGCGGGTAAAAGAAGTAAGTATGCCACTGGCGGTGGAAAGCAGCAGGCTAAGAAAGCATTGGGTCGTGTTGGATCAACTCTTGTTAATAAACCTAGCACAGGAGGCACTCAACAGTCTCCTCTTGATGGCATCAATGAGTATCGTATTGCCATGATGGATAACAGAGAGAGTATGGCTGATGTAGTAAAGGCAAGACTATCTAATGGATCTGATGCGGAGGTACCTTCAACGGACTACGATACAGAAGATCCATCTATACTCTCAGCTGGAGATCCTCTTACTCTTCTTAAGTCCTTTGAAGGTTTTAGAGAAGAGGCATATTGGGACAACAACCAGTGGTCAATAGGTTTTGGGACTAAGGCATCTGGTAAAGACGCTAAAATAACAAAAGAAGAGGCTGAAGCTGCAGCAAGATCTAGTTTTAATAAGGCTAGAGCTGCTGTCCTTAAGGCTAAAGAAAAGTATGGCTATGACTGGGCTGACCATCAAGTAGATGCCTTATCCCTCTTCACGTATAACCTTGGCCCAGGGAAGTTGAAGACACTTACTGAAGACGGTACAAGGGGTGACGAAGAGATTTCTGAGATGATGTTAGAATATAATATGGCAGGTGGTAAGAGGCTTCCAGGACTTGTTAAACGTAGGCAGGCAGAGGCAAGATTATTCACCCAAGGGTATGAAGGGGATGACCAGTGATGGAAAATAAGCCTAACTCAAGGATGTTTGAACGTCCAATTCCAGGACAGTCCCTTACTGCTGAACCCAAGAACAGACCGTATGAGAACCCACCCGAGATCAGTGATCCAGAAGAAGCACTGCAACTTCACCTCACTCGTCTTAATGAGGTAGAGAGACTAGACTCTGTTATGCTCCTTCTTCAAAAGGGTGTAGATGTACGGGCTACAACAGAAGGATTACTTCGTAGTGCTGTTGCCTCTGGTATTCACTCTGTAGATGTCAGTCTTATCATTGCCCCTACCATCCACGAGTACATCTCTGATGTAGCTGATGAAGTCGGTGTTGAGTACAAGACAGGCTTCGAGAAGGATGAACAAGAAGAGGACAGAGAAGAGATGTCCTTAGTCAGAAGTATTTTGAGTAAGTCAGAAGGTAAGACTTCCAGAGAGCCTATGTCAGTAGAAGAGCCTATGGAAGAAGAGCCTGAAGTAGAACAAATGGAAATGGACCTTGGTGCTGAAGAAGCACCTAAAGGTCTAATGGCGAGGATGTAAGCATGGGTTTCTTATCAGGCGTAGTAGGTGAGCTTAATCGTCAGGAAGACAAAGCTGCACGTAGAGAAGAGTTTATGATGGACCTTCTTGAGAAGAGAAAGGCTGCTATTCTTCCTCAGCTAATGGACCGTATTGAGAAAAGGAATGCGGCAGTTGCAGAGAGATCTGCAAGGGTTAAGACTGCTAATGTAAAGTATGGCATTACTACGGAAGCAGCTGCGGTTCTTGAATCTACAGGGGAGCTTAGCCCATTGTTAGAATCTTTAAGAGAAGAAAAAACAGTTAGTACGTCTGCTATAGAAACTCTAAGTGAGACAGCTGTGGCTAACCTAAAACCTGAGCAGATCGGTGCTGCTATGAAGTATGCCTTTAGTGCTGGATACGCCTCTGAGCCTACTTCTGAGAAGCTCGTAGAAGCTATTTACGCTAATACACAGGAAGAATTTTCCTCTGCAATGGAGACCCTTATGGGTTCCGCAACAGGTGGTGGTGGCAAAGCACCGAGTATTAATCGTCTTGGTGTAAACAGAAGTGCCTTTGGTACCATCTCCGAAACTAGGATTGCAAATATTAGGAAAAACATAGAGGACTCTTTGGCTTCTCGTCTTGGGTATGATCCGAATAAAAGCACAAAAGACGGTTACGTTTGGACAGACCCAGAGAGTGCTACTGACATTCTAAACAATGCAGAAAGATTCTACATAGAACAAATTACAGATGTAGTAGCTCAGAGAAACCCTGAAGACATCATGCGACAGATTGTAACAAGTGTTGAATACTTAAAGGATGATAGTAATTATTCACTGGACGATATAGCTGAATTGCCTCAATTTCCTATTGAGGGTGTGACACCTAAACCTAAGCAAGAAACACCTGAATTAAAAACACCTGTAGTACAAGAACCTGCCTCAGGCACTGGTGTAGTTCTGCAGGAACTTGGTGTAGACACGTCTTTGGGGAAATTATACGATGAAGTTAAAAATGAAGGTGTCAAGTAGTGGCTGATTATATAAAAAAATCATCTGATACTAAGTTCGTAGATCTTGCTGAGGACGTAGAGTTCAAAAAGGATCTAATTCGTTTCTTCACTGGTGGTCGTTATAACTACACTAGGGAAGAAATGGAAGAACGTGGCTTTGAGGCTTTGACAAAGGACTTCGTGGAGCACATGAGGGGTCAGTCTTGGAACGAAGTTACAGCAATTCGTGATCTTAGCTACGTAAGAAATAAGGACATGAGCCAGTCAGGTAAGGACGCTTTTGGTAGACTTATCCAAGCTTGGGATAACTCTGAAGAAGTAGGCAGTACTTTTGGTGAATCTGTATTAGACTTCACAGAAGCTATCGTAACTGCACCATCCACATACGTAGGTATGGGTACTTTTGGTCTAGGAAAAGCTGGAGCTAAAGTTGCAAGTAAGGCCACTCAAATTGCTGTCCGTATGGGTCTAAAAGAGGCTGCAAAGAAAAACCTTACCAAAGCTGCAACTCAAAGAACTATTTCGCAGATTGCTATGCGGGAGGGTGCCATAGGTTTCGGTACTGGCGCAGGAATTGGAGGTGTTCAGGCCTATGGTGCTGGCGAAACTCGTGAGGAAGTAGAAGCTACTGGCGAGTACACTGGTAAGGACTTAGCCTATGATGCCATCGTTGGAGGTGTTGTAGAAGGAACATTGGGTGGTGCGCTAGGTACTTTATCTGGCGTTATTGGCCGTGGTCGAGGTAAGAAGGTAGATGACGTTCTTAAGGAGCGGGGAGATGCCTTCAGGAAAGAGGCTGAGAAAGCTGCTGATGATGCACTAAATACTCTTAATGGAAAAACAGGAGCAACACAGGATCAGGTAGACGCTGCAATGGGGGTTGTATCTGATATTGAAGAGATCCTATCAGCTCGTAAAGGGGATAACAAAGCCTCTGTCAAAGACCCATTAGACCCTGAGAGAGTGGCTAAGGGTAAAGCTATTCTAAGTGCTATGTCAGACCCAAAAGCTAACCCAGAGTTTACCTCAGGCCTTTCTGCTCAAACACTTCGTGGTATCGCAGCAGCTGCTATTGATCTTCAGAAAGAATTAGAGCTTGATACAGCTGGCGGTACTCTACGGATTACTCAGGCTATCGCAAATAGAATGCGTGACGGAAAGGGTGCTGAAGCATTTGCTATCCTTGATAAGGTAAAGAAGGACTATGGCTTGTCTAAGGATGAAATGTCTCTGATATACATGGCTGATGTGTCTCGTGCGGCTCAGACACTTGGTTATGCTAGTGCCGTAGCAAGGGGTGCCAAGATTGACATGCTGAAGGAATCAGACATTGATGTTCTGTACTCTAAGGGTGCGTCCTCTATCAATGGGCAAGATGCCAAAGAGATTACTGCCGCTGCTATACGTAATC
>Ga0209653_1002529_pt1 | contig 13267 bp, 18 predicted proteins | sample SaaInl6LU_22_DNA_FD_184644 | JGI IMG/M metagenome (GOLD analysis project Ga0209653, IMG submission 184644) | Marine microbial communities from expanding oxygen minimum zones in the Saanich Inlet - ESP_116LU_22_DNA (SPAdes) (version 2) | ecosystem: Environmental > Aquatic > Marine > Intertidal... | reverse complement strand
GTGCTTCGGGAGAAGGTCCGTTCCTTTTGGGAACAAAATGCTTCACACCATCCTGTAAGTCTGCAAACTTACGGTCATTTCAGGACTACGTTGAGTTAAGACTTTCGTCAATCCCCTCGGTAACCCGTCAGACTGGTACCCAGCCCTACAACTCATAGCAGTGAGTGTCGAACCGTCACCTGTAACTTTTCCTGTTGGTATCTCTACCTCAACTCTGATATTCCACGGACTCAGAGTAATTAGACCCTCTTAGCAGTTGCCCTCAAGGTTCTAACCGTAGTTACTTTGTTTAGTTGTCAAGACCTAAATCCTGCGAACATTCACGGTGTACTAATCCCGTTTCAGTCCCTTTAGTCCCATCGCTGGGGTTATCTGACGACGCTAAACCGCCGATGTGTGTTTACTTAATACTTTTTAAGAAAGGGGTTAATTTTCTCGGTTCATTACAAACTCTTTTAATTAGAGTAAACAACACATTATTATTTCAAAGAACATTTTAGTCTTTCAACTAAATTGTTTGACAAATCTACAACAAAGTTTTTAATCTGTCAAGTACTTTCCAAAAAATTTTCTGATTTTATCAGTAGGGTAAAATATAAATATACCTATTTCCCTGAAAAGTTATACGAAGATACAAAAAAAATGGTCTCCGTCAAGCTCTTTTAGTTATTTTTTTATTTTTCTTTAATAAAATACCTGTTTAAGGCAGATATTCTATCATCAGCGTCAACTAACTTAGATAGAGCTTCCTCAGCATTATTGTAAAAGTCGTCAGTTGAGTGGTCACCAATACCTACGGCACTGTTACCAAGTAAATCTAAAGACAATAACGCTTTAGCTTTATCTGCCTCTGCAGATTTCATTAACATATCAATTAAATGTTGGTTCATTTTAAAATTATATTTAGTAGTTTATTAAATTGTTTAGTCATTGGTTCAGGAAGTTCATCTTTACCAAAATATCCACACTCTGTGTGTTCGTCTCCATCGGGTGCATTTTCAAGGTCAGGATAAATTTCTTCATCAACATCCATTATATAACAATAAAGTAGACCTTTAACCTTTGAACCGTCTCGGTTTGTTCTTTTGATAATTGCCGCAAACTCAATTTCACCAATCACAGGTAAATCAGTTTCCTCAATAAATTCTCTTATCGCACCATCTCTCGGCTCTTCATCATCTTCAACACTACCAGCAGGACATGACCAATGTCCAGGTAATGAAGTGTCTGAATTTCTTTTACACAGTAAGACTTTGTTATTACATCTTACTATTATACCCGCGTATCTTTTCATATTATATCTTTCCTAATATTTATAAGTATGAAAGTAATAATAGACAACAATATTTTTAAAGTCAAACTCTGCACCACACCAAAATCAATTCAAGAAGGTATGATGGGTAAAAACTTTGATGAAACTTTTAATGGTATGTTATTTTTCTTACCTAAAGGTGAACAATCCTTTTGGATGTATAATTGTATTGTTCCTTTGGATATTATTATGATTGATGGAAATGAAATTACTGATATCCACCACAACTGTCAACCCTGTGATAATATGGGTGAGTGTGAATCTTATAGAGGATTTGGTGATTGTGTCTTAGAAATACCTGGTGGGTATTGTAAAGAAAACGGCATAAAAAAAGGAGACACTGTCTCCTTCTCTATGTTTTAATTCTTTCTTAAGCGTTTTGAACTATATCAAATTTTTGTAATTCTTCAATTGAATTTTCCCTTGCTCTTCTTTTTGGACTTCCTGAATTAACATCAGCAAAATATAATGTAGCTTCTTTAGGATTTCTAAATTCAGGAACACCTTTACTAGTTAAGAATTTTACGGCAACTTCCGCAGCTATTTCATCGTCTAACATCTTATCAGGATTATTAACAATATCAATACCTACTTTATTTCCGTATTTCTCGTAATTAGCTTTACCTGTTAATTGGTTATAACCTCTACCAACATATTTTGAACCATCGTTTTCATTATTGTTACCAATTCTACCATTATAAACAAAGTCAAAGAATCTATCATAATCTCTTTTTAGATTGTTTAACTCAGAGTCAGACAATTTTCTAGTTCTTGAAAATATCTTTCTTATCCTTTCATTTGAAGTATTGTGATATCCTTTTTCTCTTTTATTAATAAAGTGAGTTTCTTTACCTATAACAGCTAACATACCTACTTGAGCAACTGGGTCAGTAACTCCATTTTCAACCATAGTATCAATTAATCTTTGTATACCTCTAGCAGACATACCTGAATATCTATGAGTTATTTTACCATCTAACGATGAAAACTCCTTACTTGCGTATGTGTATTTTTCAATGTCCTCATCTTTTATATTTGCACTTTTTAATTTTTCATACATTACATCTCTGGTGTCCGTATCAAAAATACCATTTTCTTCCAACTCATTATCTTTCTTAAATTCATTTAACGCACCTTCAGTTTCAGGACCAAACAATCCATCAACACCGTGTTTTGGTAGTTTATAACCTAACAAAGATAGACCAATCTGAAATGACTCAACATCTTGTTTGAATCTCATATTTTTACTGTCACTTCTTTCAATATCTCCTTGAATATTCTTGATATTGTCTAATAATTCATTACTATCAGCATCAACTAAGTCCGCCTTTTCAACCTCCTCATTTATACCTTTAGATTCATTTATTTTATCTTTAAGTTTTTTAACGAACTCATTTTGAATCATCTTAGCAAATTTAACGTAAGGTGCGTCACCTTTATCTTTATTATACGTATACTTTCCTTGAGGTGGTCTCTTACTTCTACCGAAGTAATTCAACGCAGAAATGTTAGTAATACATTTGTGACCACCTGAGTTTGCTTGAATCATCTCCCAAGCAGGAACACCTAACTTATCTAAAATTGCCCATTCTTCATCAGTTAACTTCGTATATGGTTTGTTCATAATTTCTTTTAACCTTTCCATATATTGTTCACCACCTTCAATCGAACGAACTTTATCACCGTAGAACGCCTCTAAATCTGAATTAGTAAAACCAACAGACTCATCACCAAATTGTTTACTACTTTCAGATACCCACTTAATTGTTGATAGTGGTATAATTTTATCTTTTAATTGTGATTCCCACTTTGCTAAAACCTCTTGTGCAATCTCACCTAAATTTACACCTTTTAGTTCTCTCTCTTTCTTAAATGGATTACACGAAGCTTGAACCAATCCCATCGGCCACGCAATAACCAAGAAGTCTGCATCAGGATTATTTTTAAATGGTGTATATCTGTCGTAAGAACCTGGTTTAAACATTGAACCGCCACCATATTGAATAATGATACCGTCTTCAAACCTAACGTTTTCACTTTCTTTTTGTTTTGCAACATAATCTTTTTGATTCATCGCCATCTCTTCAGGAAGTGCATATCCATTTTTAGCTGCGATTCTATTAATATTTTGAAAAATGTTTAGTAGTGACGGTTTTGATGTCATCACTAACTCTTCCATAAACCCAGGTTTGTTCTTATACGCCAACATTAATTTGTTGGTAGCCAAACCTAAAGCCATTTTATTTTTCTGTAATGATTTATCTTTTTGAATTTTAAATACAAAATTCATAATATCATCAGGTGTTAGACCAAACCTTGCGAAGTCTGCCGAATCTACTGTTGATATTAATGTAACATCGTCAGACGGGAACACCTCTTTAGGTGACATGATTTGTGACAATGTAGCCACGTTTGAACGTGACGGTCTAAATGATGTTGCTGTATCACCTTCCACACCACTTTGACTATCGTGGTGGTCTGTATGAACTACGAACATCGGCTTACCATGTGCAAAGTCAACTAAGACAGGCATTGTATCACTTTCAGCATCTTGTTTCTTCACAGCGAATTCTTTATCACCATATTGAATGATTTCGGAATCAACTACTTTAATTCCATTATCCTCCAAATAGTTCTTCATAGCCAAAGCTGTTGTTACCCCATCTAAGTCCTGATGAAAGTATATTTTGGCCTTTGGGTATCTTTCAGCTAACGCTTTGATATTCCTTAATCCTGATTCCTTAATTACTTTTTTCATTTTATATCTCTTTATAGAATTCGTGATTACCTATTGTCTTCACTAGTTTAAATTTGTCTTTATTTTCCCACCACTTATTAGTGTCAGTAGCGTGTTTTTTATTCACATAATGTGTTGCACCACCTATATCAATAGTTGAGTCACTATTTATAATCTTTTTATACGGTTCTAAACTATTTAAATCCACCCCCAAATTACCTTTATTACATCTAGGATTATCACCGAAACCTTTGTCATTCCAATATGAGAATTGGATGGGTCTTAGAGCTTCACCAGCAATTCTAGCTTTTAAAGATAGTTTAGGGTCACCTTTTTTTATTGCCCTATTTTTTAATATACTGTAAATAGCTTTTTGTCCCTCAGTTCCTTCACCTCTCGCTTCACCCCATAAGGTCGCAGCGATTATATCCTCATTAGAATAATGACGATTATATCTGTTTGGGTCTTCTAATAATCTCACAGTTTGTGGTCCCAACGCAGAACCATCAGTATCACGTGAACACGATTGTTCTTTATAAAACTTACTTAATGCATCTGCAGTTTGTTGACCATAATAACCCAACAACCCATTCCATTTCAGATAACCTAACCTTTTTAATATTTTTTGAACTTTAACAATACCTGAATTTGAATTTGAACTACAATATCCTTTCTTAATTACTTTACCATTTTTTAGTTCTTCGTAAGTAACCAACTCGTCTTCTTCTTTACCTTCAGGACAAGGACCCTTATCTTCCTTTTGTTCTAAAAGATTGTAAAGACTAAAAATGTTTTTTCTTTCTTCTTCTGATATTATTAAACGAGACATAAAAAGTTTTATTTATAAATATCCATAATAAGAAAAAACCCTCACTTTGGAGGGTTTGAATTCACTAATGATATTGAACATGCTAAGATATTATCGAACCAAGACCTTTTAGGTCCTTTGAGTTCTTCTCTTTTAAACCATTTTATTTCATTGTCTGTTGTTGTAATTACCAATATATCGTCATCAATTACTTTAATTTTTTGAATGTTCATCTAATACTATTTCTAACTGTTGTTGGTTTAGTTGGTATTCTTTAATTCTTTCTCTTGCAACCTCACAATAGTTTTTACTAATATCCAAACCTATCCATGGTCTACCTAACATTTCTGCTGCCAAACACGTGGTTCCTGAACCATTAAAAGGGTCCATTACAACATCTTCTTTATATGAAAGAATCTTAATTGCTCGATAAGGAATGTCCATTGAGAATGTTGCCTTAGTTTTTTGTTGTGTATCGGCAAAGTAGTTCCATTGTCCAAATACCAAAGACATGAAATCTTTCTTATCCTTTTCATCATACACCAACTTCTTTCTGAACTCACCCTCAATCTTTTCATTTGGAACCATTTGATATTCACCTTTCCATTGAGGTGTTCCTTTTACATCCTTTTTGTGTTTCTTCTTATACGCCAAGATTACACACTCCTTTGGATTGTAGATATATGGAGATGACGGACTCATCCAACTTCCCCATGCTGTGGTCTTACTACGGTGAGGTGAACTTTCTTCCAAATCGACAATACCAAAGAAACCAAATCCAATTTCTTTCATAATCATCCAAAACTCAGCAGAGAAATAAATTCTTCCACCCTTATCCTGTCGGTTGATTTCATATGGAATGTTCAACGCAATACGACCATCGTCTTTCAATACTCTATACGCTTCTCTGAGCCACTCACGTGTGAACTGCCAATATTCGGCAATGTGTTTATCATCATCCCAACTGTCATAATCGATACCCACACCATAAGGAGGACTGGTAACAATTAAGTCCACGTACTTTTCATCCATCTGTGACATTAACTTTCTACTGTCACCATTATGTATTTTATTTTTCTCCATTCTCTTCAATTACTTTTATTCTTCGGTCCAAATAGAATAAGGCTTTTTTCAAGTCTTGTAAAGGCGGATTACCTTCTTTCTTTCCACTTCTAACAATATATTTTAAGACATTGAACAGGTAAGCATCTTGGTCTAAACCTGTCGCCTCAGCAATTTTAATAACCTCATACGGATTTCCCTCACCACCATAGTGGTCAGGATGATTTACCATTTCTTTACTCATTTATCTTTTACTTTTTAAGACGTAATATTCTTTAGCATATTTACTTTCCACAATGATTCCAATATCAATCAACTTATTAAGTAGATTTCGAGTCTCTCCAATAGGCAACTTAACGATGTAATTTGCAATGTAATTAATGTGAACTGGTCTACGAAGTTTACCTTCGATTTTATTCATGATTTCTTTTGATACTAACATATATATTTTATTTAAGAACTAATTTTCCAACTTTCATAAGGAATCATACTATGAGGATGTCTTTCAAAAAATGATTCGTGTATAAAAGTATACTCATTTTCCTGCTTTCTGTCAAGATACGCACCCCAAAACGATAATGTCGAATTAGATAGGATATGCATATCACACATACTCATCATATGAACCGCAATATAAGGGTCCTCATTAATAAATACAAATTTTTGCTTGTCATATTCTAATTCACCCACAAAATCTTTAGATTTTTCAATATCATCAGAGAATACTAATACGTTGTGGTTATTACAATACTCATTTAAAATATTCTGAACCCATTCGGTCGTAACCATTGGTATGTTGTGAAAGTCTTGTCTTCCTCCACCCATTCTTAAATGAAGTGAAATACTATTTTCAAACAATTCACCATAATTGGTATTGATATAATTTGTGATGTTTTCATCAGGTGTGAATAAATCTAAAATGTAATCTCTCTCGTGATGCCAATATAATTTATTGAAGAAATAACCCTGAAATAAATAAGGAGGATGAACCTTTTGTTTTAAGTCGTAATAAACTCCACTTTCACCAGTATCAATATCCCATGCTAAACTCTGGTCAAACCACCACTGAAATGCGTTTGGTCTACTATCGAACCATGGTAGTTTCGGATAAACATCACCAAAAGATATATGTGGGTCTTTAAGGATGTGACCTCCCCACGGGTCAAAGTGAATATTTCTACCGTTTCTATTTAAATGTTCGTTCCATTTAGAACTTTCAGATTGATGAGTAGTCCAATAACCAACCAAAGGGTCATAACCCATTTCTTTAGCGTAAACCATTAGTGTTGCCGTTTGAAACAACATATTACCTAAACCACCCATTAATAATACCGATATAGTATTGTCTGTTACATTAACGTCTTTAGGTGTTTGTAAACTCATCATCTAATATTTTTACAATATGATTTTTGTCGTAACCTTTTAAATGTAGTTGTAGGAACCTACTTGCCCACTTATCCATAAACAACGCATCCACATCAAATAATTTACCAATTTGGTCTTGTGGTGTTGCCATTATACTTTCCTTATTTATTATTCTCTTATTGAAACCCATTTGTGTTCTGAATTTAGTCTAACGGAAACCACATGTTCCATATTCCATTCCTGTGGTGATATTAATGATAAGAAATAATTACCGTTTGGTCTAATATATAGATGATAAACTTCACCTATTACCGGTTCAAAAGAATAGTTTGAATTATATATTAAGTTGTTTAACTTAACTTCATCAACTAAAAAGTTATACTCGTCAACTAACTCTTTATATTTGGCTGAAAATGTTTTCTGAACTTTATTTACCCCTCTTTCTTTGAAGGCACCAACATCGTCCAATACTATTGCAGGTGCAGAAACATTTGTCCCATAAGGTAGTATACTCGCATTATACTTTTCGGTTTCTTCATCCCATACAATACTATCAGGTTTTTTCGACTTCATAAATATATTTTCTAATTTCTTTACCTAAAACCATATCATTAGGTGTGGTTTTTGTCAACTCATAAATAAAATTAGGGTCTATTTTTTTTGCCTTTTCGTAATTTTTAACTTCTTCCATAATTAATCGTTTTTTAATTCACCTATGTTTATTGTTTGAAATATATAATTCATAACTTTTCTTCTTGCTATTGATAAAATAGAACCCTCTAATGGGAATTCTTGTTCATACCTAATCCTAAAAATCGGTAACATTTCATCAATTTTTTCATATGGACTTAATTTAATTCTTTTTCTTTCTTTTAAATTATGATTCTGTTTAATAATTGATATTAATTCATCAATATTAGTAACATCTATAACTTCACCCTGATATATTTTGGTAACCTCACATTTATTTTCATTAGCAGTTCTTTTAATTTTTCTAATGTCGTATTGGTAAATGTAAAGTTCATTTTTATAAATCAAATAGAAAAATCCATCACCAGGTTTTTTTGTTGATATACTATCGCTATTATGAACTACCTTAATTGTAACACTATCATACAATAAAGACCAAATCGACTTACCAACCAAAAATAACTCACTGAACTTATCACGAGCATAGTCGGCAATTCTAATAATCTCCTTTATATCTTCCTTTGTTGATGCAATTTTATTATAACTTAAGTCGTCCAATAAAATTTCATCATCAATATCTTCAGGATATCTGTTAAGTGTGATGTATTGTAGATGTTCTTTAACTCTGTTTGTATTCGCTACGTGTAGAGTTAATTCTTGGAAAGATGGATATAATTTAAAATCCTCAAAGTCTTTATTAACTTTGGTGATGTAATCCATCATAACATATTGCTTATGTTCTAAATCTATAGGTTCTTGAATTAACCAGTTTGTTTCTAATCTCATATTCTTTTCAGTCTACCTTCCTTCCATGCTTTATAATTGGGACCAATCTTGTATCTAAAATAAGGTCTTTTCTTGGCTCTGTAAATAGTAACCAACCCAGCATCTTTCATGGAACCGAACATAGTTGAAAAGTATCCTGAGAAGTTTACCTCTTCAGGGTCTTTGTTTAAAACATTTAATAAGAAATCTCTTTTGTCTGCAGGTTCTCCTGCGTTTTCTTTTTCTATTATGTAGTTTAAGAATTTAATATAGGCGTTTTCAGGATTAAGGCTTTCAAACCTATAATTGGAGTGCATATTATTTGGTGACCAATATATGATATCATCATTACCTTTAATAAGTTCGTTAATACTCTCTTTTACGAAGAAAGATAATATAACATATAAGAAATCTAAAATGAATGCAGGTCTCGGATTAAAATTTGTAATTTTAGTTTGTCTAAACATTTCATAATACTCAACCATTTCACTAATAGGTCTTTGGTCAAAAATAGGTAGTTTTTTAGAATATAATGTAAAATCTGAATCGTCAACTGATAACGTTACAGGATTCTCTCCCCACGTTGCCTCAACATTTGGTGTTAATCTATTAATACGAAGTGGTTTACCTTCTACTACTCTACGTATTTTTTTTACATCATTATCATTCATGTTAAAAATATCTTGAGAGAATATCTTTTTAATAATATTAACACCCTCTTTTGAACTATCGTATATGTGATTTTTTTGAATGTCTTCTTCTATCGCTTTAAAAGCAGGTAATGTTTTTATTAAACCTAAAAGGTTATCATTAACTTTATCCTGAGCATCATACAACGTCATCCTATCATTTTTACTATCGTAATGAATGGCTATCTTGTAGAAATCATTATTCTTATCCATATTTTTATAGATAAAATAATATAAAGGACCCATCTTAAAATATTGGTCAAATCTATTACTGAACTGTGTTGCCGCTGTGCACCATCTTGTTCCTGAACCATAATAACAGGAAGCATCTTTAGTGAGAGGTTTAACTACTAATACTCGGTTGTCTTCGTATATCTTTTCAGTACCAGATTTTAATTTGTTTCTTTCTTCACTTTTAGTGTCACCATAAACTTCCAACGTATCAATAAGGTCCTGAACATTCTTATAATAATTAATATCTTTGTATTGTAAGTTTTTTCTAACTCTATCAAATTTTTCTAACCATTTAATTATACTATCAAAAGAAATAATTGTATTACCAATATCATCAAAGTTTCTTTTCATCACCCAATCCACATATTTGTAGTTGGTTCTTCTATTGAACTCGTGGTCCAAAAACTCTTCAACAATATCACGTAATTCTGGATTTTCAGAAAAACGGTCAAGAATCTTTTCTCTTCTTCCTTCAATTAATATATTCCTCATAATTAATCTATTTTATACACGTAATACCAAGTTCCATTTATCGAAGCCTCATTTTCTGTACCATCATATGTTCCAAGAGCAGGTCCAGTTCCGTCCATATCGATAGTATCACCAATCATTTCAGAAACGTTTACATACTCACTTAAGTCTAAACCAAGCTCAGATATTAAATCAATAAGATTACCAGACATTCTATCATCTACCAAATTTTCAACCATATCTTCAACCATTTCGTACGTTGGTCCTCCTTGTGGGTCTTCTTTTATCTCCTCAATCTCATTGGTTATTTCATCCATTCTCTCCTCAGCATCTTCTCGGTCATCCTCATCTTCAGTTTCATCATTAAGTATCTCTTGCAGGTTATCATATTCCTCCTCCAATTTCTCAATTTGAGATTCTTGCCAATCAGCTAACTCCATTTCACTAGGTTCAAAATAAGATTCCCAACTATCATTTACATCATATTCATACATCTCAGTAAGAAATTCCCTTATACTATCTTCATCAATATAACCACTTATAAAATCAGGGTTCCATCCTTCTAATCCCATATCCTCAAATAAAGATTCTTGGTAATCTTTAGCAGCCTCATATGCTTCATCCCAATTACCAACTGCCCATGTCGTACCAGTATCATCATCACCTAACCATTCGAAAGTACTTAATCCATAATGTGAGTAATCACCAGGAATTAAATTATAGATAGATTCATCATTATCTTCATCAACAATAACACCATATTCCTGAATAACTTCAAAAACCGCATTGGCTTTTTCGGCTTCCTCATCATCATTCTCATCTAAATTCCATTCATCATTTTCTTTTCTATCTTCGGCATCCATAAGTTTTCTTGCGGCACGTTGTCTCTCCTGTTGTTTTCTAATCCTTTCCCTTTCTAATCTAGCCCTTTCTTTGTCCTTGAAAATCTCAATTTCTCTAGAATAATTATCTACTATATAATCATCAATAATCGATTGTATTTCATCCCATTTAGGCGTACCTAATATCCATTCATTACTAAAAACTTTATCAGGTGCATCAAAAAATGTTTTATTCCCGTCATATTTTTGTAATAAAGCGACTTTATAAAAACGGTCACTAGACTTTGCTGTTTTATCTATGATATAGAATAATTTACCATCAACATTGTAGTTGTCATAATGGGTTGAACCATTTTTAGATGCGGTACACCATTTTGTCCCTGCACCATAATAACAACTAGCGTTATGATTTTTAGGTGTTATAACTGTGTATCGGTCATCCTCATAAACAACATCCGCTCCGTCAACTTCTTTTACCTTTCGTCTTACTTTATTTTCATGTCTTTCAATTGCCTGAATAATTTCATCAAAACTATCGTATTGGTTGATGTCTTTCTTTTCCAAGTTTTTTTGATACCTAATAAATTCTTCGACCGCTTTTTTTCCTTTTGATAAGTTTTCATCAAAACTTTCGGTTCCAATAGCTTTACCTAAAAACATTAAATATTTTTGGTTTGACGCCAGACTTCTGGACAACATAAAAACTTTCTTTAATTGTTCAGGCGTAAACTTTTCTTTATATTTTTTAAGGAAATCATCTTTTCTTCCTTCTAACAAAACTTGACTAAGACTCATACTATTATACTTTTATGATAAATATTAACTAAAGTAATTTAAGACCTTAAATTATGTCTTAACATATTTATTAGTATAAACTTTTTCAAAAAATTATCAATTATGGGATGTGGATGTAAAAACAAAAACAAACAAACTACACAAACAGTAAAGACCTCAAACACTAAAACCGTTCAAGAAGCTATCAAAAAAACGGTTGAAAAATATTACGAAAAGAAGTAATTTAATTGAGGGGTTAAGTATTTTAATAAGGTGAGGTAAAACTCACCTTTTTTTATATTTATATGTAAACAACAAGATGAAAGAGAAGTTAATTAAGTTATTAGAAAGTAACAGTACTGAGGATATATATAAATTTATCAACCTATATTTAAACGGTGATTCAGATGAATTTTTTAAATTACTTGATAAGTTCGGTATTATCAATGATGATAAAATATACGAATTGTTAATTGAAAGTACGCCAATGACATATTTGTCTCACAAATATAATTCTAACCCTAAACAAACTGTTAATTATATTATTAACGAATACTTTGGTGATATAAAAGAAATCAATGGTCGTTATATTTTAGAGTTGGGTGAACGTGAAGATTTATCCTTGTTCTTTAAGAAAGATGGTGGTCGAGATATAAGTTCAAAAGAACTCGCAGAAAAAATATTAGGTGAAGATTGGTGGGAACCTTTTTACGACTCATTACAAGATGTATACGATGAAGTTATTGAAGTATTAACACCTGAAAACTTAAATATTTTAGCCAATAAAATTAATGATGAATTATCAGGTTCTAAAGTTGAACCTGAAACTTCATTATTAGAAGACATTGCCGAAGACCAAGGTCATCCTGATTATGTCGAACTATCAGTTGATTTATTATTAAACACAATATTCGAAGAAAAAGAATCTACAAAATATATTCTTAACCGTGAAGCGGTAGACACCAGTAGTGAACTTTATTCTCTATATCATAACGCTTACAACAGTGCATATGTTGATGAGAAGTGGGAGCAAGTATCCAATGAATTAAAATCACTTCTATCGATAGATAATATGGGTGAGTGGCAAACTAAAACGGTTAAAGGTTACGATGGTAAAGAAAGAAAGATAAACAATTACTTTATCGATGTGACAAATATTGTTGATGAATCAATTAAAAAAACATTAGATAGTAGATATGTTGACGACTACCGTAATGAATTTGAATATTATGGTAGTTTTGAATCTTTTATTGAATATATTATCAACGAAGATATAATTGAAGGTGGTAGTATTTCAATAGGTTATTATGATTACCCCGACTCTAGTAAAGTTGATGAATATATTAATGACTTTTTCAGGGACTATATTTAAGATTTATTCTTAAACTTAGATTCTAAATCTTCTAATTCACTTTCTTTTTGGTCTAAGATATTTTCTTGTTCTTTCACCGCTTCAAATAATAAAGATATCATTTCTTTATACTTAACTCTAAAACCATTCTTCTCAGAACCTATAAC
>Ga0209653_1002520_pt1 | contig 13294 bp, 11 predicted proteins | sample SaaInl6LU_22_DNA_FD_184644 | JGI IMG/M metagenome (GOLD analysis project Ga0209653, IMG submission 184644) | Marine microbial communities from expanding oxygen minimum zones in the Saanich Inlet - ESP_116LU_22_DNA (SPAdes) (version 2) | ecosystem: Environmental > Aquatic > Marine > Intertidal... | reverse complement strand
AAAACAAAAAAAAAGCTTCATCTCACGATGAAGCTTTTTTTTGTGGGCGCTGAGGGATTCGAACCCCCGACCCCCTCGGTGTAAACGAGGTGCTCTGAACCAACTGAGCTAAGCGCCCTTTTTACAATTTTCAACTCCTAAAGAGTTGCTTTCATGTAAATCGGAGTGCAAAGGTAGCACCCGATTCGAATATTGCAAACGTGCTCATGAAATAATTTTCAAAAAACAAAAAACTTCATCTTAATCCGCAAATAATCACGGGCCAATAAGGTTTAATGATCCATGATACTCAGACCTGACCCTTTAGAATTTTATAGATGATCGAGAATGGTTTCTAAAGCCATTCCACGAGATCCCTTGATCAAGATCAGATGTTCACTCAGTTTAGCTGACTTTAAATAATTAGCCAATTTAGCTTTATCATTAAAATACCTACCTTCAGGAAAAGCCTTATAAGCGTGATTCATTAAGGCTCCACAGAATAGCACATGCTGCAAATGAAGTTCTTCACAAAGCGAACCGATTGCTGAATGTTCTTCTATTGCACTATCTCCTAGCTCAAACATATCACCTAGAATAGCCACTTTCTTACCATCCTTAGCAGCAAAGCTCCTCAATGACATTGACATAGACGTTGGATTCGCATTATAGGCATCCATATAAATAGTATTAGAGCCATGTTCTAATACTTCCGACCTATTCTGATCTGGGACATAAGCTGCTACGGCTTGTAGAGCCAAGTTCTCATCTACTTCAAAGTATCTTCCTATACAAAGTGCTGCGGCTATGTTTTCAAAGTTGTATATCCCGGAAAGTTGAGCAGTAATAGACTTTCCTGCCTTTGTTTTAACCTTTATGTGCGGCTGCTCTTCGGCCATTTCAAGCTCATAAAAACTACCCTTGCTTGGGAAGGTGATCACATTTTCACCAACTCTTCTTTTAGCTTTTTGCTCAAGTCTATTATTTCTTGAATTGACGAAAAGTGTCCCGCCTTGCTTACCCATGAAATCATATAACTCAGTCTTCCCTTTAAAAACCCCTTCTAGGCCTCCAAACCCTTCTAAATGGGCCTTGCCTATATTGGTGATCAACCCATGATTAGGTTCTGCAATAGAAGATAGAAAAGCGATCTCTTTTTGGTGGTTAGCTCCCATTTCAATGATAGCTAATTCATGCTCAGCGCTTAACCTCAACAGGGTAAGAGGAACACCAATATGATTATTAAGATTTCCGTTGGTAGCTAATACATTAAACTTTTGAGCAAGTACATCTCTTACCAATTCTTTGGTTGTCGTTTTGCCATTAGATCCTGTGATTGCTATAACAGGAATCTCAAACTGCTTTCTGTGATGATTTGCAAGGCTTTGCAATCCTTCCAGACCATCTTCAACAACTAAGTAACGATCGTCCTTGGCATATTTTGGATCATCAATGACTACAACTGAGGCACCTTTCTCAATTGCCTGATCGGCAAATTTATTAGCATCGAAATTAGGTCCCTTTAAAGCAAACCAGATATTTCCATCTTCGACAGTTCTTGTATCTGTGGAAACTCCAGTGCTATTCAAAAATAATGGGTATAGCTTATCTAACATTTGATTTATTTCAATGCTAATTTAATATCAATTGACCACATATTGCGTTATAAAATTGTGGGTTCCTAATTTAGTGCTCTAAGTACCTTCATGAAGTTCATTATTTCGCTCATCTTCATTTGTTTCACTATTCAACTCAGTGCGCAAGTCACTTTTGAATTTCAAAATGATATTGAAGTTATTCAAGATGGAAATAGTTTAAATCGAGCTTTTGAAGGCGGTTTGAATTCAGCACAATACCAGACTCTAGACCTAAATCAAGATGGACAATTAGATCTAGTTGTTTTTCATAGAATATCTAGAAGCATAACAACGTATATAAGAAACGAGAACACGTGGGTATTTAGCCCTATTTATGCTTCTCAATTTCCAGAAGATATTGTGAACTGGTTGGTAGCCAAAGATTTCGATTGTGATGGAGATAAAGATCTATTTACCAGTACGACCCTTGGTATTAAGGTTTATCGAAATATAAGTACTTCTGATCAATTGAATTGGGAAGTTGCCAGTGAATTTCTAACCATTGACTCAGGAACGAACATACAGGTAAGTCCTACCGACATCCCAGGCTTTGCCGATGTGAATGGAGATGGGGCCTTAGATATATTGACTTATAGATTCGGTAGTTCGGGCTCTGTAGACTACTTAGAAAATAGTGGCTCATGTGGCGACCTAACCTTTACAAGAGTTACTCGAACCTGGGGGGAATTTTACGATTGTGGATGCAATGACTTTTCGTTTGGTCAACCATGCTCTTCCTCAGGGGAAATTGAAATGCGAATTAATGGTACTTTGGAAACTAAAGGAACTCTTCATGCTGGAGGTAAAACGATCCTACCCTTCGATGCTGACAATGATGGAGACATAGACATCATTACCTCTGATGAGTTATGCAGCATTGTTGCTTTCATGGAGAATATCGGGACTCCAGACCAAGCCCTGATGACTTCATTTTCCCCTTACCCAACTAATGAACCTGTTGAATTCAACTTCTTTCCTTCAGCTTTCCTGGAGGATATAGACTTCGATGGATTAAATGACTTGATCATTTCAACCAATCTCGACAACAATTCTGCAGATATTGCCGACTTGGAAAATCATACAAAAGTATATTCAAACCTGGGAAGTAATGAGGTTCCAACCTTCTATAACTCAATGCCTTTTTTACAAAATCAAATGCTGGATGTTGGTGAAAACGCATTCCCCGAATTCCATGATTATGATGAAGATGGAGATGAGGATCTTTTTATTTCTACAAAAGGACGCATAAATGACTATGGCTCCATTTGGCTTTTTGAAAATACTGGCAATAGGTTTAATCCTCAGTTCGAACTAGTTGATGATGACTTTGCCGGCTTGAAAGCTTTAGACTTTACGGCAATTAAAACACGATTTGCAGATTTGGACAATGACGGAATTATCGACTTGATCTTTCAAGCGAGGGTTGGTCCCTTAGACAATCGAGTGTTCTTTAAAAAAGGAATAGACCGAGAGCAGTTTGAGGACAGACAAGATCTACAATTAGACGTGACAGAAGCCAGCAATCCTCTAATCTTCGACTTAAATAGAGATGGATTGTCAGATATATTGATCGGCCAACAGTTTGGAAGCTTAACATATTATAGAAATCAGGGAGCGCTTTCTTTTGCTGAGGAAAACAACTTTGGAGGAATTGAAGGTGACTTTAATAGACAAAACTTGTCTATTGCCATAGCAGATTATGGCAATGGAATAGAACAGATTATCACACTAGAAAGCCAAGGCCGACTACGCCTATATCAAGGAATTGCTAATCAGAATTGGACTATAAGTCCATTTAGAGAAGATATCATCACTTTTGAAGACGAGTTCTCCTCACTTTATCTAGGGAGATCAAACTTTTTGGCTACTGCTGATCTTTTTGGTGAAGGGAAGTCCTCACTGGTCATTGGCTCATCGAAAGGTGGATTATACTTTCTGAGAAACATATCAGAAATAGAAGGCGAAAATGAATTGAAGGTCTCCATATCACCCAATCCAACTCTTGGAAATGTTAGAGTGCTCATCAATTCAAATGCCATTGGAGAGATTATTGACTTGAATGGTAAGCGGATTGAAAATGGTATTGATTTTGAAAATTCAGTAATTCGTGAATTGAATTTTAATGAATTAACACAGGGTATATATTTATTAAGACTTAAAAGTTCAGATGGCAGAACTGCGGTTAGAAAAATCATTATACAACCATGACGGTCTTCTGCTATTTACAGGTCAAGTCTATTCAAAACATCAAATTTGAATTTGAAGGAAAAAAGGATTTGGTCAATTTTTTGCCAGATTTATTGATCCTAGAAGCAGACAATCATTCTGAAGCCTTTACTATTCAGCAGTCAGCAGAGCTGCTTAAAAAAGGAGATAACATAGTTACTTTTATAGAAGTTGAGAAAGATGAAAAGATCGGAAGTTTGGCAAAGATCTTTGAAGCTCTTAGGAAGAATAACAAAACTAAAATCTTAGTGACTGGACAAAACATGATGCTGGAAAAATTGGCCAAAATGTTTCCCAAAGAATTTCAAAGAATTTCTAGTAATGAGGATATTCAAAAAAGAATCATCAAGCTGCTTAAACCTTGATATCAAACTTATCAGCATCTAAATGAGCCGGAAACTTTTCCCTAAATGATTGAAGCTCATTTGCTGAAAGTTCCAACATGAGGATACATTCTTTATCTTCTGAAAAAGCTAATTGTTCTCCTTTAGGCGAATAAGCGCCAGAATGACCGTTGTATGCAATGTCTTTTCCATCCTTTCCTACTCTGTTCAATCCAACTGAGTAACTTACATTTTCTATAGCTCTCGCTTCTAATAAAGTATCCCAAGCATTGACACGCACCGCTGGCCAGTTGGCCACGTATAGAAGAAGATCATAATTTAAATCTACGTTCCTAGACCAAACAGGAAATCTTAGATCATAGCAGACCATTGGACAGATCTTCCATCCTTTCCATTCAACAATGAGCTTTTCTTCACCCATATTGAAGTGGTGATGCTCATCTGCCATCCTGAAAAGGTGGCGCTTGTCGTAGGTCTGACATTCACCATCTGGTTGCATCCAGATGAGACGGTTAAAAACCTTACCATCTTCTTTGACTATAAACGATCCGCAAACCACTGCCTTTTTTTGAGCTGCCATTTGCTTCATCCATTTAAAAGTGGTGAAATTCATGGGTTCAGCCACACTTTCATGCTCCATAGTAAATCCTGTTTGGAACATCTCAGGGAGCAAAATCACATCTACTGCTTCGGTGATCTGCCAGATTTTTTCTTCATACATGGCCAAATTGGCACCTACTTCGTGCCAATGAATATCAGATTGAACAAGTGCTAAGCTTAGGTCTTCCATAGGTCAAAACTTAATAATTCTTATGGATAAAGCTAGCCATATCTTTAGCCCAAACCTGATAAGTAAGCTTTGAAGGATGTACACCATCACTAAAAAATGGATTTCCCTTCACTTGAATATTGTAGCGCTTCGCCCAAGTTTCTAGCTCTATAGGTTCGTTAGAAAAATAAACGTCATCTATTTCTTTCACCAGCTCAGTCAGCTTTGCTCCCAATTGCTCACTTCTACCTCCAATTATCCTTTTGATCAATGGTGTAAAGGCAGGGAAGATTTTGATTGGCGGTATGTTTGTAAAGAAAATTGGTGCTTCGGGATTCAGAGCTTTCAGAGCCTTTATCAATTTCAAAATATCTTGCGCCCATTGATTCGGGGAATTCAGTTGAAAACTATCGTTTCCGCCTAAGCCAACTACAATCAGGTCTGGTCGATTTTTAATCCTTGGAATTAATTTCTCCCTTACCCGAGCGGCTGTATAACCACTTCTGGCTATAACTTCCCATTGGATATCTTTCTTGATTAATGGCGCCAGTTCGGAAGCAAGCGTACCGGAAAAACCTTCTTGATGACTTTCCACCCCGACCCCAGCTATGGTACTCTCTCCAATGCACAAAAGATTGACGCTAGTTCTTCCGTCATACTCAACTTTACCTGAAGTTCCTTTAGCTTCCGGTAGCTTAGGCACGGATGATTTGACTTTTTTACCCTGCCTGTATAGAGCCGGTAGGTATGGCAGAATTGAAGAGTTGTGTATAAAAAATTTAAAGTTCATTAGCTCAAGCCTAAAGCTAATGAACCTCACCTAATTGGCTTTGGTTCAAGAATGCGCCCAAAGCTCTTGGTACTCTCCTTTCGGATCGTACATCTGTTTTTGTCTTTCGGTATTGAATTCTCTCCCTCCTCTTGGGTCGTTTCCAACTCCTGCAATGTAGATCCAATTGCCATAATTCGAGCACGGATCATAATCGATGAGCATTTTTTCGAAATAGGCCGCACCCAAGCGCCAATCAATTTTCATAGTGTGCATCAAGTAAGAAGCCACATTTTGGCGACCACGATTGCTCATAAATCCAGTAGCATTCATCTCCCGCATATTAGCATCTACAAAAGGCTCCTTAGTTTTTCCATCTCTCCATAGGTGAAAGAGTTTATCGGAACCCCATTCTACTTTGTCTTCTCCAAGTATACCCTGTCTTAGGTATAACTTGTTTCCATATTTTTTGGCCACAAAGTGAAAGTAATCCCTCCAAATCAACTCAAATACCAACCAATAAGTAGAGCTGTTCTTTTTAACACATTTCTCGAACTTTTTCACTTGCCAATAAATTTGGCGAGACGACAAACAGCCGTGAGCCAACCAAGGTGAAAATTTACTTGAATAATCTCCTCCTATCAATCCGTTTCTAGTTTGTTTATAGTTAGCAAGAAGCTCTTGATCCCAGAGATAATATTCTAGCCTTTCTTTTCCTGCGGTTGCACCTCCTTTAAATTGGAGTACAGCCCTATCGTCTTTTTCAGGTTCTTCAAAATCCAATTCTCGTAGAGATGGAATATGAGTACCTATACCTTCAGGAGCATTGAGTTTTATTGGTGTTTCGACAACTCCTCTAACCTTCAATTTTTTTTCAACCGCTTTTCTGAATTGGGTAAAAACTTCGGGCAATTCATCTACGGGAAAATCTAGATCATCGATATGATAAAGTGTTTCCCCCCACAAAAATGAGCAAGGCATCAAATCCATGAGTTGCTTTTCTTGCTTTTCCTCATTGTGAGCAGATGCTTTCTGTCCATACAATTTCGAACAGTTGAATTCCTTTTGAATCGCCCCTAATTCTTCAACCGGATCTCCAATACGGAAATGCAAACTTGAACCCAATTGAAGGAGCTTATTCTTAAGATCTACCAGGGATTCTAGTAAAAATCGAAGTCGGTGTGCTCCCATTTTCTCAATTCCGAATTGAGACCCTTCCAACCAATCTTTATCTAAAATATAGACTGGTATCACTTGTTCGTGAAGCTCTTGCGCTTTATTAAAAGGCTCGTTGTCTTCAATCCTCAAATCGTTCCGGAACCAATAGATCGCTTTACTCATAATTCGTTCAACCTTTCTAGATAAGTAGCCGCTTGTTCAATGATTTGGTTCTTTTTTTCGGTCGAATTTTTATCCCAAACTCGGTAGATCATACCCATCCTAGGGTTGTCACCAAGCCTCTCTCTGTTCCTATCTAGAAAATCCCAATAGAGGCTATTGAACGGGCAGGCACCTTCCCCAACTTTCTTTTTATGATCGTATTCACATTGCGTACAATAGTGACTCATCTTATGCATATAATTCGCTGAGGATACATAAGGCTTGGTGGCGACAATTCCGCCATCTGCAAATTGGCTCATACCACGCGTATTAGTGATTTCCACCCATTCAATGGCATCGATATAGATCCCTAAATACCATTGATCTACCTCATCAGGATCAATGCCAGCTAATAGAGAGAAGTTTCCGGTCACCATCAACCGTTGGATATGATGGGCATAAGCATGTTCTAAAGATTGATTGATTGAATGGGACAGGCATTGCATTTTGGTTTCTCCTGTCCAGAACCAATCCGGAAGTTTCCGGTCACTGTCAAAGAAATTCTTATCAGCATAATCGGGCATATACTTCCAGTAAATACCACGCATATACTCTCGCCATCCCAAGATCTGCCTGATAAATCCCTCCACTGCTGATAAGGGAACGGAATCCTGGTTTTTTCTCCAATGATCTTCCACTGCATCTATTACTTCTTTTGGAGAAAGCAGCTTGGAGTTTAAAGCAAAGGATACTCTGGAATGAAACAGGGACCACCCTTTTGTTGTCATTGCATCTTGATAGGCTCCGAAAGAGGTCAAGCATTCCGTGATGAAGAAATCGAGCAATTCCAGTCCTTCAGCCCTGGTTACTGGCCATACAAAATTCTTTGGATCAACTGAACCGATAGTCTTCACCTGCTTTGATTCAAGGAGATCAATGATTTCCTGTACCTCATGTCTAAAAGACTTGGGTTGAGGAACATAAGTGTCTTTGGGCATCTTCTTCCTATTCTCGTGGTCATAGTTCCACTTTTCACCAACAGGTTCTCCCTTATCCATCAACACATTATATTTCTTCCTCATGTTCCGATAGAAGGACTCCATCAAAAGCTGCTTCTTACCTTCAAAGAAGTCTGAGAGTTCTTTTCGCTCGGATAGAAAATGTTCCGTATTGAAGGCTTCAAATTCGACATCAATAGCCCCGCAGTATCCTTGCAACTGCTTATCCAATCTGTACTCATCAGGCAACTGATATTCAAATTTCTCTATTCCACTTTCCTGAATGATCCAGCTGAGATTATCTGTAAGTGATTGTTGATTCTTGGTGTCATCTAAATTGAGATAAAGCACTTTATGCCCTTTACTTTCAAGGTACTCGGTAAAAGCCTTCATGGCTAGAAAGAAAGCGATCACTTTCTGAATATGGTGAGTGGTATACTGTAGTTCTTGCTCCATCTCCATCATCACATACAAATGATCTTTGTCGACTTCTTGGTACCATGAGTGTTCATGGTTGAGCTGATCTCCTAGAATTAGTCTTAGTTTCTTCATACACCCTTCTGTCCTTTAGACACCTCCCCTTATGAAGGGGATGACTTCCGCGACTTTGATCTTCTACATCTTTCTGAACAATAAACCACTTCTTCCCAACAGTCTTTCCATTTCTTGCGCCACTCAAACGGGCGGTCGCAAACGGGGCAAACCTTGGTTGGAAGTTGACCTTTTTTCATGGTGAGATAACACTTTATAGTTATAGTTGTTTGACGCCTCAATCCTGCGGATAGCTCTCAATTCAAAAGTGAATTCCTAAAGAAAGTCAATCCTCCCAACCTCCTTCGCCAAGGAGGAGTGTCTGTGCTTGCATCAATGAGCAGAATTTGATCGATGCGACAATTGCTAGAGTTTACTTTTGGCAAGGGAGCGATTTCGTAACCAAATTCTCCCCTAATCTAGGGGAGGTGGTCGAGGACCAGCGGGGTCACTGCATTCTTCTTCCAGGAATAGTGTGCTTTTTCAGAATTCGATAACTTTCTTTTTTCACCTCTGGATGATTCTTATGCGACCATAGCGACTTTCTGGCATGTTCTGATGCCTTTTTTACATCGACAATGGGTTGCAGTAAATCCGGATCAATACCTAACATCCTTACTTCTAAGGGAGGCATTAACCAAGGCTCATGAATAAATTCCTTAGGAATTTCCGCTAATTCTGGAACCCATTTCTTGATGAACCTACCTTCTGGATCGTGATCCTGACTTTGCTTGATAGGATTATAAATTCTAATGGTATTGATCCCTGTCATTCCAGCTTGCATCTGAAATTGTGGATAATGGATACCTGGCTCAAAATCCAAAAATTGGGAGGCTAAATAAATGGCTCCTTCCCGCCAATCTTGCCAAAGGTGATGGGTAAGAAAACTCACTAACATCGCACGCATTCTAAAATTAATATAACCCGTTTCGTGAAGACAACGCATGCAAGCGTCAACTAAAGGTACTCCGGTTGTTCCAGCTTTCCATGCTTCGATCAATGCTGGCTTATGCTCTTTCTCTAGTAGATCATACCCTCTGTTTATGTTCTCAAACTCATAGCTATCTTCCATCTCGAACTTCTGCACAAAATGATCGTGCCATTGAAGTCTAGAACCGAAATTAGAAGACTGTCTTTTGAAACCATATTTTTCTTTGACCTCTAAGCGAGCCTGGTGTACTTCTCTTAAACTCAAATTTCCCCAGGCCAAATAAGGAGAAAGTCGACTACAGCCTTTTCTACTTTCTTCAGGTTTAGAGATTGACTTAGAATAATTTGCTACCCTTTCCGTGAGAAAGCTTTTCATATATTTTCTTCCTATCGAGCTACCCCCTTCCTGAAAATTCGAATTTCTAATCTTAAAGTTCCCCGGAATTGGTTTTCCAAACTTGTGCTTAAAAGAAGAATCAAGTTGAAGAGTTCTCAGTTCATCTAAATTAGGATTAGTTACAGGCGTCTTCATCAACCCATGCCAATGTTTGAGCCAATTCTGACGGTTCTTTGCGCCTCTTAAAACGCCATTGTACATGAATTCATTCCAAGGAACATTCTGCTCTTTACAAAATTGAGCAACCCACTTATCTAGATCATAAGTCACTTTTAATCCGCTTTCTTCATGAGAGTATATAGATTTTAGATGATAGACATTAGACAAATTGACCAATAGCTCGCGCATTGGAGCATGAAGAACCTCAATTAGATGTCCAAGCGGATTGAGTTTAGCATTCATGTCTGTCAATGACTCCCAAACGAATCGCCAATGGCGTATATCATAGTGAGGATCAATTATCAATTCAGGGTCGAAGCAATAGAGTAAAATAAGCTGATCTCCAGACTCAATGGCCTTCTTTAAAGGTAGATGGTCTTTGAGGCGTAAATCTCTCTTGAACCAGACAATCGATACCTCTTGCTTTGACATAGATGCAAAAGTATTTGTCAGCTAGATTTGTTCAAGCTTTTGTGCTTGATGTGAGTTCTAAAATAAGCTCATTTGCTACTAAGCCAGCCGCTTCAACGGCCCCATCCATGTAGCCTGGAAAAGATGGTGCAACCTCACTGCCCGCCATGAACATTTGCCCATTGAACAAGGGTTCTCTAAGCAAAGTATTTCCATTATTCTGATGCGGAGCAACAGGCTGCTTGTAATTTGTGTGAGTGAACTTTTGGTCTCTCCAGGCTTCTTCTTGATAGGTGATCTCCGAGCAGTTGTCTTCGCCAAAGATATTCGTCAATTGAGCTCTTACAGCTTTTTCTCGTTCTGCTTTCGGCAAGGTTACAAATCCATCATGCATAAAGCCTTTCATGGCAAAGCCATACTCATTGGAATGATCATAGAACTCTGTAAGAGGTCCTTTTTGAGAATAGAAAGTGCCAATGCCTTTTTCTAACCAGAAAGGGGTGGGTGAGAAGAAGCCTACCTTTAACGATTCACCCATCCAAGTATGTGTTTGCCGAGCTATGCTTGTCAAACTATCAGGAAGGTTTGGAGAGAAGACGATGCTATTGACCATTAAAGTGGGAGGTAAGGTTGAGATCAAGTATTGGCTTAAGTATTGTTCCTTTTTTTCGGTTTGAATCCTAAATAAACCGCCTTGATAGTTTACCTCTCTTATGATTTGATCGAGTTGAATCTGCGCTGAATCTAGTGTTTTGAAGAACGCATTGATCAGGGTACTCGTTCCACCTTTAACTCTGTAAGTTGCTTCGGGCTGCGGAGGCATTTCGAAAAGCTGCTTCTCACCATCTGCTAATTCGTAGATTCCATATTTGCCATAGGCTTGTTCAATCTTTTCAATGCCCAATTCAATCAAGAGATTGATCAGGTTTACATGTTTATCTGCAAACCATGTGGCGCCCAACTCAAGTGTAGTTCCACCATTTTCAATGGTATGTATTCTTCCGCCTATCCGATCACGGGCTTCTAAAACCAGTGCATCGATGCCACTTTTCTTAAGTTGATAAGCTAAAGTGAGTCCGGCTAAACCTGCTCCAAGTATGATGATTTCCCTGCTTTGCTTTTCCACAAAGGATTAACTCCTTAGGCAAAGAATTGATTCCAATTCGTTAATTCTTTAATTCCACATCTATCATAGACAAAAGTTCCTCAGCATACTCAAGCATCTGTTCATATCGCTTAGAGTCTTCATCTGCAGTTCTTGAAAGAATACCGATCAAATGAGTATTTGTGTAAATGTTTTTGACAAGCTCAGGTAAAGGCTGAGTAAATTGTCCAAAATTTTTATTACTTCCGCCATTTAATAGCCGCAGGGCATTTATGAGTTCCTCGCTTTCCATGTCAAATAATTTTACTCCATGGATTCTATAAAATTATTCTGACTTTTTTCACTTTCAGCGACTTTGTTGTAATGGTTGTAATATTGGAAAAGTTTCTCTTCAATTTCTAGCCCTTGTAGTTTACTGATGAAGCCAGAATTTTTTAAGGCCTCAAAACCTGACAAATCAATTCTAAGATATTGCTCACCGAGAGCACGTACCGCTAGGGTCAAGGTGTCTAACGCATACTCCTCTAAAAACAGGTTACGAATAAAGGCCTCTGCCATGCAATTAGAAAACTTCTTTAATGCTTCAAATGATCTCGTTAAGGTTATCGCGCGAGCTTGCGGATATAACGATCTGAAAAAATTTAACTCAGCAGACCTCAGTACTTATAACTGGGATATGCATAAATTGGCCGGAATAAACTACGCGGGAACTAACGCTTATCATTTATGGAAGACGTTTACAAGAAATCAGTTGAGCTTCACAAAGAGATGCAGGGTAAGATCGAAATGGTCAATAAGATACCAGTCGATTCTAAAGAGAAACTATCGTTAGTCTATTCTCCAGGAGTTGCCCAACCATGTCTAGAAATTGAGAAAGACCCCGAAAAAGCATACGACCTTACCATTAAGGGAAACACTATAGCAGTTGTGACTAACGGTACAGCAGTTTTAGGACTGGGCGACATTGGCCCTTTAGCCTCCTTGCCAGTTATGGAAGGCAAAGCAATGCTTTTCAAGAGGTTCGCAGGCATCAATGCATTTCCGATCTGTATTGACAGCAAGAATACAAGACATATTATAGAAACCATCAGAAGAATTGCTCCATCATTTGGGGGAATTAATCTAGAAGACATTAAGGCACCCGAAAGCTTCGAAATCGAAGAACAACTTCAAGACCTTGGGATTCCTGTTTTTCATGACGATCAACATGGAACCGCTATTGTCACTTTAGCAGCACTTATTAATGCTTGTAAAGTTACAGCAAGAGAATTGACAGAGCTCAAAGTTGTCATCAATGGAGCTGGAGCAGCAGGAATTGCAATTGCTAAACTATTACGATGCTTCCATATTGACTCTCCACTTTGTCAATCTGTTAAAACCCTAATTGTTTGCGATTCCAAAGGGGCCATTCATCGATTTAGAAATGACTTGAACAAAGCCAAAACAGAGCTCTTAAAATATTCGAACTTCGAAGATGTTAAAGGAGATATTCATGATGTGATCAAAGACGCTGATGTATTCATCGGTGTTTCTAAGGGTGATGTTTTAACTCAAGATGATATAAGAAATATGGCTAAAGACCCGTTGATCTTTGCCATGGCTAATCCAACACCAGAGATCATGCCAGAAGAAGCCTTTGCTGCTGGAGCAAAAGTGGTAGGCACTGGAAGAAGTGACTTCCCTAACCAGATCAATAATGTATTGGCATTTCCTGGAATA
>Ga0209653_1002517_pt1 | contig 13298 bp, 15 predicted proteins | sample SaaInl6LU_22_DNA_FD_184644 | JGI IMG/M metagenome (GOLD analysis project Ga0209653, IMG submission 184644) | Marine microbial communities from expanding oxygen minimum zones in the Saanich Inlet - ESP_116LU_22_DNA (SPAdes) (version 2) | ecosystem: Environmental > Aquatic > Marine > Intertidal... | reverse complement strand
CGAGAGCGCGCCTTGGCCGGGTGCGCGCCCAGAGACGCGGATGCGGCGACCGTTGAGATTGGCGCCGGAGCCGCGACTAGCAGTGAATTCTTCGCGTTTGAACGGCTCTAAAATGACCGCGTGCTCAAGCCGGCCCTTAATGCGACAGGCGATAGAGATGGCGACGTGCGGGATGCCGCGAACAAAATTGGTAGTGCCATCGAGTGGGTCGATAATCCACTCGGTTTCGCTCTCCGGATTGCCGGTGACGCCAGACTCTTCGCCGACAAAGCGATGGTTGGGGTAGGCTTTGCTAATTTGGTAGATGATAGTCTCTTCACTGCGCCGATCGACTTCGGTGACGTAGTCGTGGCGGCCTTTTTCGTCGACCTGAATGCGCTCTAGATCATCGGCAGATTTCACAATCGTTTCGCCGGCTTTGCGCGCAGCGCGCAGGGCAATGTTTACCATTGGGTGCATGAGGTCTACCAGAAGCTGTTAAAGAGGGCGCGCATTGTACCAGAGAGAGCCGCTTCTGCTACACTTCGCGCCTTTTTTAACGACCGCAGTCGGTCTTATTGGTGTAGAGCGATTATGTTGCAGAGAAACGACAATATTCGAATAGTTTTGGTCAACAGTGCCCACCCCGGCAACATTGGCGGAGCTGCGCGGGCAATGAAAAATATGGGGTTGTCACAACTCTATTTGGTGGCTCCGCGCGAGTATCCGGCGCCGCGTGCGGTCTGGCGTTCTGCGGGTGCGCGCGATGTTCTCGCCAATGCGGTGGTAGTGGGCAGTGTTGAAGAGGCTGTAGCCGATTGCGGTTTAGTTATTGGCACCAGCGCCCGCGAGCGGCGCATACCTTGGCCGCTGATTAATCCGCGCCAGTGTGGCGAGCAGATCTGGACAGAATCCGAGCATCATCCGACCGCTATTTTGTTCGGCCGCGAAGATCGCGGTTTAACCAACGATGAACTGCAGCAGTGTCATTACCATGTGCATATCCCCTCTAACCCCGATTACAGCTCGCTCAACTTAGCGACTGCCGTGCAGGTGCTCTCTTACGAGGTGCGTATGGCCAGTTTGCAGAATGAGCGGGGCGAGATTCCATCGTTAGGGGCGTGGGATCAGCCGTTGGCAACGGCTGAAGAACTGGAGCATTTTCACGAGCACTGGGCTAAAAGCTTGGCGGGCTTGGAGTTTTACGACCCAGAAAACCCCAAGCAGTTGTTGACGCGCCTGCGTCGGCTGTTTAACCGCACCCGTATGGACCGCATGGAGGTCTCTATTTTGCGCGGTGTTTTAGCGACTATTGATAAAAAGCTAAGCAAGCAGAGTGAGCCCGAATAAGCGCTTGAAATACCCGATTAAATTAGTCTGTTATTTAGTTGACTAAAACAGTAGGGAATTAGATAATCACACCTAGACGAAACAAGATGAAAAGTACTGCGAATCAGAGAGAATTTTGCAACTAGGCGAGGTGATTTATGCGCTTGACTACACGAGGCCGCTATGCGGTAACCGCCATGTTAGATTTGGCCCTGCACGCCACTGAACGCCCAGTTCCGTTGGCAGACATCTCTGAACGCCAGGGTATCTCCCTGTCCTATTTAGAACAGCTGTTCTCTAAGTTGCGACAATCTAAGTTGGTTTCTAGTGTGCGCGGTCCGGGCGGTGGATATCGCCTCAGTCGTAATGCTGCAGAGATTCATGTTGCGCAGATTATTGACTCAGTTAACGAATCGGTCGATGCAACTAACTGCGGTGGCAAGGGCGACTGCCAGGCTGGCGAGGTCTGTTTGACTCACACCTTGTGGCAGGAGCTCAGTTGTGAGATACACCACTTTTTGAGCGCTATATCTTTACAGAAGTTGGTTGATCGAAGTGACGTGCGCACGGTTGCTGAGCGCCAGCTTGCCGGTTTTAACGATAAATTATCCACCATTCCGCTTACTGCGGTGCAATAGGAGAGCTTTACGTGTCTATTGAAATGCCTATCTATCTCGACTATGCCTCAACTACCCCGGTAGATCCGAGTGTGGCCGAGAAAATGATGCACTACTTAACCCCGACCGGTGATTTTGGCAATCCCGCTTCGCGCTCGCACATGTATGGTTGGCAGGCAGAAGCCGCGGTGGAAGATGCCCGTGAGCAAGTCGCTGCGCTTTTAAATGCAGATCCCCGCGAAATTGTCTGGACCTCGGGTGCCACAGAGTCCGACAACCTGGCGATCAAAGGTTGTGCGCACTTTAATGTGCGCAAGGGTAAGCACATTGTGACCTCAAAAATTGAGCACAAAGCGGTGCTCGACACCTGTCGACAGCTCGAGCGAGAGGGCTTTGAAGTCACTTATCTCGATCCAGACAGCGAAGGGCGCATTACCCCCGAAGCCGTCGCCGCGGTGTTGCGTGAAGACACTACGGTTGTGTCGATTATGCATGTCAATAACGAGACGGGTTCGCTCAACGATATTGCGGGCATCGGTGCCCTGTGCCGCGCCAACAAAGTTTTTTTCCATGTCGATGCAGCGCAGAGTGTGGGTAAAATACCGATAGATGTCGACGCCATGAATATTGATATGTTGGCGATTTCTGCTCACAAGCTTTACGGGCCAAAGGGTATTGGTGCGCTCTATGTGCGCCGCAAACCGCGTGTGCGTATCGAGGCGCAAATGCATGGCGGTGGTCACGAGCGCGGCATGCGTTCTGGCACGCTGCCGACCCACCAAATTGTTGGTTTAGGTGAGGCTTGCCGCGTGGCGCGCGAGCAGATGGCCGCTGATCACGAGCGCATAACTACTCTGCGCACACGGCTCTGGAACGCTTTTAGCGATATGGAAGCCGTCCATCTTAATGGGTCTCCAGAACACCACCTTCCGGGTATTATTAACATCAGCTTCGCCTATGTTGAGGGTGAGTCTTTGATGATGGCGATTCGCGACCTTGCTGTATCCAGTGGTTCGGCGTGTACGTCGGCGAGCCTTGAGCCCTCCTACGTGCTTCGTGCGCTGGGTCTCAACGATGAGATGGCACACAGCTCAATTCGCTTTAGTATTGGCCGCTTCACCACGGAGCAAGAAGTGGATCAGGCAGTCGCTAGCACTCGCTTAGCAGTGGGCAAATTGCGCGACCTTTCGCCGCTTTGGGATATGTTCAAAGACGGTATCGATTTAAATACAGTGGAGTGGGCTGCCCACTAAGCCAGCCCGTTACGACTGAGGAGAGAGAAAATGGCATATAGCGACAAGGTCATCGACCATTACGAAAACCCCCGCAACGTCGGCAAGCTCGACGATAGCTCTAAAAACGTTGGCACTGGCATGGTCGGAGCACCTGCGTGCGGTGATGTTATGCGCCTGCAAATTCAGGTTAACGATGCCGGCATTATCGAAGACGCCAAGTTCAAAACCTACGGCTGTGGTTCGGCAATCGCCTCAAGCTCGCTGCTGACCGAGTGGGTGCGCGGTAAATCACTGGATGAAGCTGCGCAAATCAAAAATACTCAAATTGCTGAAGAGCTGGCTCTGCCACCGGTAAAGATACACTGCTCGGTACTGGCCGAAGATGCTATTAAAGCAGCCGTGCGCAATGTGCGCGAGAAACAAGAGAGCCAATAGTTATGGCTATCAGCATGACCCCAGCAGCTGAGGAGCACGTCGCTCGGCATCTAGCAGGGCGCGGCAAAGGTGTCGGTATTCGCCTAGGCGTGCGCACTACGGGCTGCTCGGGGCTCTCCTATGTATTGGAGTTCGTCGATGAGGCAGCGCCGGAGGATGAAGTGTTTGCCTGCGGTGACGTCAAGTTGGTGATTGATCCTAAAAGCTTGCTCTATCTGGACGGCACAGAGTTGGATTACGTGAAGGAAGGCCTTAATGAGGGGTTTGAGTTTCGAAACCCCAATGTTAAAGATGAGTGTGGTTGCGGCGAAAGCTTCCACGTTTAACCACCTTCCTGTCGACTCTTTCTATCAGCGCCTGCGGGCGCTGATGACTTTATAGGGCTCTATTATGCCGCTCTCAAAAGATTACTTCTCACTGTTTGGCTTGCCGGTTAGCTATGACGTTAACCGTCGCGAGCTGGATGCAGCATTCCGTGCCTTGCAGCAACGCTATCACCCAGATCGTGCCGCCACTGGCAGCGATGCCCAGGTACGTGAAGCAGTCCAGCAGGCCGCGTTTATCAACCAAGCTTACTCAGCTCTGAAGTCGCCGTTGGCGCGAGCTCAATATCTTCTCGAGTTGGCCGGTGTAGAGGCGGATTACGAAAGCCAAGTGACTCGCGATGGGCTGTTTTTAATGGAACAGATTGCGCTGCGCGAGAGGATGGAAGAGCTCTTTGAACACCCCCATCCCTTCGATGAGCTCGAGCAGCTGCGCTCCTCTGTCGAAGTGAAATTTGTCGAGTGCGAAGAGAGTTTTACCCAGGCGCACACCGATGAGGATTTTCAGCGTGCAGTTGATGCAGTGGCAAAGCTACAATTCTTTGCTAAATTGCTCGATCAGCTGGACGAATTAGAACAAGACTTAGAGGATCGCTAGTGGCGGCACTACTGCAAATTTCTGAACCTGGCCTATCTCCTGAGCCCCATCAGCGCAAACGTGCTGTCGGTATAGATCTGGGTACGACCAATTCGCTGGTGGCAACCGTGCGCAGCGGAACATCGACAATTCTCAACGATGAGCAGGGCCGCGCGCTACTGCCATCAGCGCTGCACTACGACAAACAGGGTTTGAGCTGTGTCGGCTACGAGGCGCTGGAACACGATCTCAGTGATCCACTCAATACGTTGACTTCGGTTAAGCGTTTTATGGGCCGCGGGCTGGAGGATGTTGCTCTATTTGGTGAACAGCTGCCTTATCAATTTGCTGCCGGTGGTGAGAGTGGTATGCCCAAGTTTGCAACCGCAGCAGGCGCGATCAGTCCCGTGCAAGCCTCGGCCGAGCTGCTCGCCTCTCTAGAGCGGCGTGCACAGCTGGCGCTTGGCGGCGATCTGGACGGCGCAGTAATCACTGTTCCTGCTTACTTCGATGATGCACAGCGTCAGGCGACAAAAGACGCGGCCATGCTGGCCGGCTTGAAAGTTTTGCGGCTGCTCAACGAGCCCACCGCTGCAGCTATTGCCTATGGACTGGACAGTGCTGGCGAAGGGACTATTGCAGTTTACGACCTCGGCGGCGGTACCTTTGACATATCAATATTGCGGTTAACCCGCGGTGTCTTTGAAGTGCTTGCCAGCGGTGGCGATTCCGCCTTAGGCGGCGATGACTTTGATCGCGCCGTGGCGGAGTGGTTGCGCGAGCAGTGTCAGATTGGCTCAGATATGACACCACAAGTGCAGCGCCAGCTGTTGGCTGCGGCTAAAAGTGCCAAGCAGCAGCTCAGTGAAGATGAGGGTACAACGGTTAAAGTGGGCGAACAGAGTGTAGAGCTCGATCGCGCACAATTGGCCGAGCTGATCGACCCGCTGGTGGCTAAAACGCTGCGCAGCTGCCGGCGCTCGCTGGCTGATGCTGGTGTGAAAGTAGATGATGTCGACAATGTGATTTTAGTCGGTGGTTCAACGCGCGCACTGCGCGTGCGCGAAAAAGTCGCCGAATACTTTTCCAAAGAGCCGCTCTGCCATCTCGACCCCGACGAGGTAGTGGCGCTCGGTGCAGCGCTGCAGGCCGATGTATTAATCGGCAATAAAAGTGGCGATGATATGCTACTTCTGGATGTTATTCCGCTCTCACTGGGTATTGAAACTATGGGCGGTTTGGTTGAAAAAATCATTCACCGCAATACCACTATCCCGGTGGCCAAGGCGCAAGAGTTCACTACTTTCAAAGATGGCCAAACGGCTCTTGCCGTGCATGTCGTGCAAGGTGAGCGCGAGCTAGTCAGCGACTGCCGCTCTCTGGCGCGGTTTGAGTTGCGCGGTATTCCGCCGATGACCGCTGGCTCGGCGAAAATACGCGTGACCTATCAAGTGGATGCCGATGGTTTATTGAGTGTTGCCGCCCGCGAGATCACTAGCGGTGTCGAGGCGCGTATCGAGGTCAAGCCCTCCTACGGGCTCGAGGAATCTGAAGTCACTCGTATGTTGCAAGAGTCTTTCAGCCACGCTCGCGATGATATGGCTGCACGTGCATTGCGTGAGCAGCAAGTTGAAGCAGACCGTATTATTGAAGATATTCGCGCCGCGATTGATGCTGATGGCGAGGCACTGTTAGATGCTTCAGAGTTGGAGTGCCTGGTTAAGTCACTTGACGAGCTAAAACAGCTGCGCGATACCACTACTGAGCATCGCCAGCTGGCGCGTAAAATCGAGTCTGTGGCCAAGGGCAGTGAGTCGTTTGCTGCGCGGAGAATGGATGCTGCGGTGAAGAAAGCGCTGTCTGGACAAACCCTGGATCAATTAGAAGGAGAGCTGTAATGCCAAAAGTGGTTTTTTTACCGCACGCCGAAATGTGCCCAGAAGGTAAAGTGATAGAAGCCGAACCGGGCATTACTATCTGCGATTTGGCGCTGCAAAATGGTATTGATATCGAGCATGCTTGCGAAAAGTCCTGCGCTTGTACCACCTGTCATGTGCATATTCGCGAAGGCTTTGAGACACTGGTTGAAGCCGACGAGCTCGAAGAGGATTACCTAGACAAGGCCTGGGGCGTTGACCCAGATTCACGGCTCTCTTGTCAGGCGGCTGTGGCCGACGCCGATTTGGTGGTGGAGTTGCCCAAATACACGATTAATATGGTTTCAGAGCGCCATTGATTGGCGCTGTCTGCAGAGCGAGGAATAAACTGTGTTGAAGTGGACAGATGTATTGGATATTGCGATTGAACTCTCAGAACAGCATCCCGAGGTTGACCCGTTACAGGTGAATTTTGTCGATTTGCGCAACTGGGTAATTGCGCTTGAGCAATTTGACGACGACCCGCAACGCAGCGGTGAAAAAGTGCTCGAAGCGATTCAGCAGGCGTGGATAGACGAAGCTGACTAGCCTTTGCTCGGCTAGAAAAGCATTGTTGTTGGCCGCTGCTGAGGGTAGAATCCGCACCCTGTAAATAGTTGGCGCAGTGGCGCTAAGCGATTATTTTTACAATCTTTTTAACTTAAACTTGCAAACTAACTACGGAGCCCCTCATGGCGACTGAACGCACCCTTTCTATTATCAAGCCCGATGCAGTAGCAAAAAATGTCATCGGCCAAATCTATAGCCGCTTTGAGTCTGCTGGCTTGAAAATTGTCGCCGCTAAAATGGTTCAGCTGAGCCAAGCTGACGCTGAGGGTTTCTACGCTGAGCACGCCGAGCGCCCCTTCTTTAAAGATCTAGTCGCTTTCATGACCTCAGGCCCAGTGACTGTACAGGTGCTTGAAGGCGAGGGCGCAGTACTTAAAAATCGCGACTTGATGGGTGCCACTAACCCCAAAGAAGCGGATGCCGGTACTATCCGCGCTGACTTTGCTGAGTCTATCGATGCCAACGCCGTTCACGGTTCAGACTCGGCGACTTCTGCTGCTCGCGAGATCAGCTACTTTTTCCAAGAGAGCGAGCTCTGCGCCCGCTAAGTAGCACCAACAAGCCCTATTTAGGCAGAGAACAGCGATGAGTCAGCCAGCTGACAACCAACCGCTAGCAGTAGAGCCCCAGGAGGAGAAAACTAACCTTTTGGGGCTTTCTGCTTCCCGTCTGGAAGAATTTTTCCTTGAATTGGGTGAGAAACGCTTCCGTGCCACTCAGGTGATGAAGTGGATTCACCAAGCCGGTGTCGACGATTTTGAGCAGATGACCAATGTCGCTAAGTCGCTGCGGGAAAAGCTCGCTGCTGTCGCCGAGATTCGCGCGCCAGAAGTAGTTGAGCGCCACGACTCTATAGACGGTACCTGTAAGTGGATAATACGCGTCGCCGGTGGCAGCTGCATTGAAACGGTGTACATTCCCGAGCGCGATCGCGGCACACTCTGTGTCTCTTCGCAGGTGGGTTGTTCGCTGGATTGCAGCTTCTGCGCCACCGGCAAACAGGGCTTTAACCGCGATCTCACTGCAGCCGAAATTATTGGCCAGGTGTGGATTGCCGCCAAACACTTTGGCCAGTTCGACCCGAAAGCGAGTCGCCGTGTCACTAACGTGGTGATGATGGGGATGGGCGAGCCGCTCATGAACTACCGCAATGTTGTCGATGCCATGAGCTTGATGCTCGCAGACAACGGTTACGGGCTCTCTAAACGCCGCGTGACGTTGAGTACCGCCGGTGTCGTACCGATGATTGAAAAGCTCGGTGACGAAATTGACGTATCGCTGGCGATTTCACTGCATGCACCCAATGACGAGCTGCGCAACGAGCTGGTGCCAATCAATCGCAAGTACCCTTTGGCCCAGCTGATAGACGCCTCGCGCCGCTATCTGACCAAGATGCCAGACGTACATCGCAAGATCACCGTTGAGTACACCTTGATTGATCAGGTCAATGACCGCAGAGAGCACGCAGAGCAGTTAGCTGCACTGTTAGTGGATCTGCCGTGTAAAGTTAATTTGATTCCCTTCAACCCGTTTGATGCGGTCGACTATAAAAAAGTCAGTAACAAATCGCTGCACCGCTTTCGCGATATTTTGCAGCAGGCCGGTTATATCGTCACCGTGCGCACTACGCGCGGCGATGATATTGCTGCCGCGTGTGGCCAATTAGCCGGCTCGGTCAACGATAAAACTCGCCGCAGCGAGCGCCACCGCGCCAAACGTGCTGCGCGCGATGAGATTATTGCCAGTGGCTAAGGCTATCTGTGCTGCGATAGTTCTGCTGCTCGCTGGGTGTGCTCAGTTAACTACATCCGGCGCGCTCAATGCATCGCAACAGGCCTCATTTGATGCTCATCTCAATTTGGCCCTACGTTATATTGATGCTGGCAAGCGCGATTTAGCCAACATCCATCTGCGCAAAGCGGCAGCGGTGGATGACGATGCCGCAGAGCTTTTGCACGGTTATGCACTGCTCTATCAGATGGAAGGCAACCCGGCACTGGCCAGCGATTTTTATCGTCGCGCCATTACCGCTAAGCCGACTTACACGCTAGCCCACTACAATTTTGGAGCGCTGCTCTATCGCGAGGGTGATATCACCGCGGCACGCGAGCAGATGTTATTGGCCAGCAGCGACCTGAGTGCCGAGCGCCGGCCGCAATCCCTGTATATTTTGGGGCTCTCCGAGCATCAACTGGGCAGTAGTGATGCAGCGCTGGAGGCTTACAGCAAAGCCATTTTGCTGGCGCCAAGCTTCGCCGAGCCCTATTTGGCCAGTGCTCAAGTGCTTTTTGAACAGCGCAATTGGCAGCTGGCACTGGCCCAGTTGCAGCAGTTCGACAGGCTCTCCGCACCCACCGCAAGCAGCTTGTGGTTAGAAGTGCAGTTGGCGGCGCTGTTGGACATTCCCGATCTGTTTGCCAGTGCGGGTTTGGCGTTGCGCAATTTGTTTCCCAACTCCAGCCAGGCGGCAGCCTATCGCCAAAAGTTTGCTGTCGGCAGCAGCCGTATCCAGGAGAGCGTCGATGTTCAGTGAATCACCAATAAAGCGCCGCCATTCGCGGCAGATTATGGTCGGTGATGTCCCCGTCGGAGGCGGTGCGCCGATCTCTGTGCAGAGTATGACCAACACAGAGACCTGCGATGTGCCGGCTACGGTCGCGCAGATCGAGCGCATTGTCGCCGCCGGCGCTGATATCGTGCGCGTTTCGGTGCCCTCGCTGGAAGCTGCCGAGGCGTTTGGTCAGATTCGCCAGCGTGTCTCGGTACCGCTAGTGGCGGATATCCACTTTGATCACCATATTGCTTTGCGGGTTGCCGAGCTGGGTGTTGACTGTCTGCGTATTAACCCAGGCAATATTACCCGGGAAGACCGCCTGCGCGAAGTGATCGCCTCGGCGCGGGATAAAAATATTCCTATCCGTATTGGTGTCAACGCCGGTTCGCTGGGTAAAGAGTTATTGCGCAAGTACAGTGAACCGACTGCTGAAGCGATGGTCGAATCGGCGATGCGCAATGTTGAGTTGCTCGACCGTTACGACTTTCAAGATTTTAAAGTTAGCGTTAAAGCATCAGATATCTTTATGGCTACAGCGGCTTATCGCCAGCTGGCCAGCCAAATTGAACAGCCGCTGCACTTGGGTATCACCGAAGCGGGCGGGTTGCGCTCGGGCACAGTTAAGTCAGCGGTTGGCTTAGGCGCGCTGTTAATGGAGGGCATTGGTGACACAGTGCGTATTTCACTGGCCGCCGACCCAGTTGAAGAGGTTAAAGTGGCCTGGGATATGTTGCGCAGTTTGCGCTTGCGCAGCAAAGGCATCAATTTTATTGCTTGCCCGAGTTGCTCGCGGCAAAACTTTGATGTCATCGCTACCGTCAACGAGCTTGAGACGCGGCTAGAAGATATCGATACTGCTATGGATGTGTCTATTATCGGTTGCATCGTCAACGGGCCAGGTGAGGCGAAAGAGAGCGATGTAGGATTGACCGGTGGAACACCGGCAAATTTGGTTTATATCGACGGTGCGCCAACACAAAAATTAGACAACGATAATTTAGTAGATGAATTAGAGCGGCTGGTGCGCGAGCGCGCCGCGCGCAAAGCAGAGAGCGAAGCGGACTTGATAGTAAAAGGCTAAGCGCACGCGAATTAAAAGGGTTAAAGCATGAAATTGCAGTCAATTCGCGGCATGAACGACTTGCTGCCAAGCGAATCGCCACACTGGCAATATTTGGAAAAAACCGTTGGCAGCTTACTCGCTCGATATGGCTATGGCGAAATTCGCTTCCCGATAGTTGAGTCAACCGAGTTGTTTAAGCGCTCTATCGGTGAGGTGACCGATATTGTCGAAAAAGAGATGTACACCTTTGATGACCGCAATGGAGATCAGCTGACATTGCGCCCTGAGGGTACGGCTGGCTGTGTTCGCGCCGCGATCCAAAACGGTCTACTGCACAATCAGCTACAAAGGCTCTGGTACGCCGGGCCGATGTTCCGCCACGAACGCCCGCAAAAGGGAAGATTGCGCCAGTTCCATCAAATTGGCGTTGAGACATTTGGCATGTCTGGCCCCGAGATTGATGCTGAATTATTGGTTTTCACGGCGCGTTTGTGGCGCGAACTGGGTATCCAAGATGCGGTGACACTGCAAATTAATTCGCTGGGTACGGCGTCAGATAGAAGCCGTTACCGCAGCGCCTTGGTGGAGTACCTGCAAGCTCATCACGAACAGTTAGATGAAGACAGTCAGCGCCGTCTCGGTAGCAATCCACTGCGAATTTTAGACAGTAAAAGTGCAACTACGCAGGCTCTGTTAGCTGACGCTCCAGTGCTTGCCGACTTCATCGATGAAGAGTCGCGCACTCACTTTGCGCAACTGTGTGCTTTGCTTGATAACGCCGGCGTCAGCTATCAGATTAATCCGCGCTTGGTTCGCGGGCTCGATTACTACTCAAAAACAGTTTTTGAATGGGTTACCGATGCACTGGGTGCCCAAGGGACTGTCTGCGCGGGTGGTCGCTATGATGGGTTGGTCGAACAGCTCGGTGGCAAACCCTGCCCTGCGGTAGGTTTGGCTATGGGCGTTGAGCGATTGGTGCTTCTGCTTGACGCTTTGCAGCAGCTCCCGGATAGTGTGGCTCAGCAGATCGACATCTATCTCGCCGCGGTGGGGGATGTCGCTCTTCAAGCGCAAAGCTTGGCTGAACAGTTGCGCACTGCAGACAATTGGCGGCTGCAGTTAGACTGTGGCGGAGGGAGCTTCAAATCGCAGCTGAAACGAGCCGATCGCAGTGGCGCTCAAGTGGCGCTCATTTTAGGTGAGGATGAGGCGGCTGCGCAGAGCGTGGTTGTGAAATTTTTGCGCAGCGATGCAGAACAAGTGACCTTGCCGCAGACAGAGTTAGCCGCCTTTTTAGCAGCACAGCTCTGATTCTAAAATATTTAACAGAGCAAAGGCTCAGGCCTAAATCAACAGAGGAATAAACGTGTCAGACCATTTAAGCGAAGAAGAACAGATCGAAAGGCTCAAACGCTGGTGGGCTGAGCAAGGTAAAGGTGTCATCGCCGCGCTGATTTTAGTTGTCGGCAGTTATGGTGGTTGGACTTTTTACCAAAGCAGTGTCGAAAAAGTGGCCATAGCGTCTTCGGCACAGTACCAGTTGCTCAGCGATCGCCTCGCTTCGACAGAGATGGGGGCGCCGCTCGATGCCACCAGCGCCTCAGAGTTAGCGGTAATGGCTGAAGCGTTGAAGAGCTCCGCCGCCGACAGCCAATACGGCCGTTACGCGGCATTATTGCTGGCGCGTATCGCGGTTGAGCGCGACGATTTAACCACTGCAGAAACCGAATTGCGGTGGGTTTTGGCCAGCGAGAGTGACGCGGGTCTAAGCGCTGCAACAACGCTGAGATTGGCGCGGGTATTGGCGGCGCAAGATCGTTTTGATGAGGCGCTAGCCCTGATCCGCAGCAGTGAAGTTGATGCTTTTGCCGGCGCTTACGCCGAGTTGCGCGGTGATCTTTACCGCAGCCAAGGGAATGATGCCCAAGCGTATTCCGCTTATCAGGCTGCGCTTGATGCCGGTGTCGATCAACGCAGTACTGCGCTGTTGGAGTTAAAGTTAAATGCGGTAGCGGCAGCAGTAGTTGAGCTGCCCAGCGTAGAAGAACAGGAGCAGCAACAATGAGATTATTAGCCACGGCTTTAGCCGCGCTTATGTTGGCCGGTTGTAGCTGGCTCGATCTGGGCGATGAGGGAGAAATTAAACCGGCTGAATTGAGTAAATTTGAGCAGCGCTTTGATCTAAAACGAAACTGGTCGGTGGGGATTGGCAAAGGCGTGGAAAGTTATAAAGCCTCTCTGCGCCCAGCGATAAGCGATTCGCGCGCTTTTGCAGCGGATCCGCGCGGCCGTATAACGGCCATCAATGTAACTACCGGCGAACGGATATGGCGCCGCGACTTAGAGCTGGAGCTGTCGGGCGGTGTTGCCGCTGGCGGCGAACTGGTCGTCGTCGCCGATCTCGATGGCACGGTTGTGGCCCTTGATGCAGAGTCAGGAAGTGAGCGCTGGCGAGCTCAGGTCAGCTCAGAGGTATTGGCCGCTCCCGCTACCGATGGCGAGATGGTCGCCTTGCAGACCATTGATAATCAGCTCTATCTACTCGAGGGTGACAGCGGTGAATTGCGCTGGCGCCACGATGCCGATGCCCCGATTTTGACCGTGCGCGGTGCGGGCTCGCCACTGATCGCTGCCGGCAATGTGTATGCGGGTTTTGATTCGGGAAAATTGATTGGTTTCAATGGCAGCAATGGTTCCCTG
>Ga0209653_1002507_pt1 | contig 13335 bp, 8 predicted proteins | sample SaaInl6LU_22_DNA_FD_184644 | JGI IMG/M metagenome (GOLD analysis project Ga0209653, IMG submission 184644) | Marine microbial communities from expanding oxygen minimum zones in the Saanich Inlet - ESP_116LU_22_DNA (SPAdes) (version 2) | ecosystem: Environmental > Aquatic > Marine > Intertidal... | reverse complement strand
GTTTTTCACCATATAGTCTCTTACGTCGATGGTTTTGCCTCTTTCTTTGATTAGCTTTATAAATTCGCTCTGTTTTTGAAGTTTGTCATAAAGCATTATGTGATCGTGCTCGCCTTTCCCTGAAACGCCTACCCAATGCGTTGCTCCATTTGGATAGTTGATGTCATAGGTTCCAAAAGCCACCCATCTGCCTTTAAATTCTTCTTTGAATTTTTTTACAATTTTATCGTGCGCTGTTTTGAATTGATTGGGATCGTCAATTTTAATATCCCAAATATGTGTCCACTCATAGTCGTCATTGGTGCTTTTTTGTCTACTTAAGACTCTTCCGCTGTAGGATTCTCCATATTCCTCAACATAGTTGTCCATTTGACTCCACCAAAGAGGTGCTTTTTCCTGAACATTGGTGCCTTCCCATAGGTTCTCTCCGATTTCCCAGTACCAAACCAATCGGTGCGTCATGTCGTTGTCCCCACCTTTTCCGATGACTTGAAACGAGAATCCCCCTTTGTTGGGTTTCATATCAGCACAACAAGTTTCGTAGGCTTCTTCTATTTTGTCTTGAGCAAATTCTTTTGCTTTGATTTCTTGGACATTAAAGACCATTGTTTGGGCTGACAGCGATGCTGTTGCAAGCAAACAGGTCATTAAAAAAAATGCTTTTTTCATTGTAATTGATTTATGGTTAAATACTAAAATACAAAATCGTAGGCAATCCTCAACCATTACAGCGATTTGAAATAGAAGCTGCAAGTGCAGAATGTATTTCTCTATTCCGAAAGCTTTGTCTCCGTTTGGGGTATAATGAACTGGCTACCAATGCCTTTTTATGCTAGTTTTCGTCTTGTATCCGTTCTTCTTCTTCCGTAGCATTTCGATCTGTTTTGCTTTTGCCAAAATTGGAACCAAAATTATACACCAATCGAAGTTGGACGTTTTGTCTCGATCCATTACTATCAACCTGTGCATTAACATTCCCGTAATCTATAACCCCAACAAAACCCCTGTTTAATATTTTACTGAACCCTAGATTCACTTTTAACTGATCGTCCAAAAACTTTTTCCCAAAAGAAACTTCTAAATCTGCGAACCAATCTACCTCAACCCCCTCATCTAAAGCACCTGTCCCATAATTCCCACTCAACTCAAAATTGATGTCATAGGGTAAGCCATAGTTTGCTTGTGTAAACCAGATCAAACTCCATTTATTTAAATCTATAGAATAGCTTTCGGAGGCATAGTCGTTATTTATGACAACAAATCCTGTGAATCCGTCTACGCCTTTTATGAAATTCAAGGGGCCAAATAGTCGAAAATTCCAATTCGTGTTCTTTTCAATATTCACTTCCATTTGTCGGATTTGAGCCGTGGTATCATCTTGTTGAATTAATTCAAAAATAGCATCCTCTGTATTACTGTAACCTATGGCAAAAAAGGGTTGTCCTTCATAGGTCAAATTAAACTGATATTTGTTTGTATAGGAGGGGGTTAAATTTGGGTTCCCCTGACTTGCAGAGTAAGGATCTAAAAATTCTGCAAAAGAATTCAGACTACTATAGGAAGGCCTTTGGATCCTATAACTATAGGATATGTTAGCGCCTAAAACTTCCGAGATTTCTCTGCTTATGGATGCACTTGGAAATATTTTTTTAATCTGTCGTTTTTTGACACTTGAGCTGAGCGTTCCATTTTTCATGAAAATTGAATTGCCATCCGTATTGCTGTCTTCATAGCGTACCCCTCCGGCAAAAGACCATTTACCCAAGCTAGCGTTGGCCTTAGAATAAAGCGCAAAAATGGTTTCATTAATTAAAAATTGACTGCTCTCATTTTCATTGTACTCAAAAATACTGTTTGTGTTTTCGCTAAAAGACTGTAAGTCATTGTCAGTACCGACATCTGCGTATCGCGATCCAAAACTCAGCGATAATTTATCTGAAAGGGTTTTTGTGTAGTCCAGACGGTATGTTTTTATGTTGTAGGTCCCTTCCTGGATGTATTTTCGGTTTGTAAAAGGAATGGTGCTTCCTGCTACATCCGAAAGAACGTTGGTGTTGTCGTTTCGGAAATTTATATAATTGAAATCAATCAGTAATTTATCCGTATCTGTCTTGTATTCGTAGTAGGGATTTAAGTTAAAATCGTGTCGGTCAATTTCAAAGCTGTTTTCAGAGAACAAAGTGTTAGTTGAATTAGCATCAGAAATTATGGTTTCACTCGATGCAATTCTGTCTGATTTTCTGGTATTATATCGTCCTCCAATTCCAATGATACTTTTGGTGTTAATAAAATAATCTATCGTACCACTTATTCTAAAATTATTAGGATTGTATGGCTCTATCGTCGCCTGGTTGTAGGTTTCGCTCCCTACTTTTCTGACCAAAAACAAGTCATCTCTCCAAGTAGGTTTGGAATGACTAACGCTTCCTTGCCAGTTTAATTTTTTTTTGTAGCTCGCTATTGAGAATCTTGTTCCGTATTCAAACCCTTGATCTTCACCGATCCAATTACTCATGTTTCCATGGGTGCCTAAGCGTATATTTTTCTTTAAAATAATATCTATGATTGCTCCTGACCCTGAGGCCTCATATTCAGATCCAGGCTGCTCAATAACTTCTATTTTAGCAATGTTATCTGCTGGAAAGTCTCGGAGTAAGGTTTGAATGTCCATGTACTCGGTCGTTTTACCATTGATGAGTATTTTGACACCTCTATTTCCCGCTATGGAAATGCCATTATTGGTGACCAAAACTCCTGGTATCTTTCGCATTACATCCTGTAAGTTGGTGTTAATCATTTCGGAATTTTCTAAGTCCAAAACCAGCTTTTCCGCTGTTTGTCGAATAACAGGACGTTTGCTTTTTACAATCACTTCATTCAAGCTTTGCACTTCTTCTTCTAGAACAAAAGTGAAGGTTTTATTTTCATTCAATTCAAATACTTCTGTTTTCTCGCTTTCAAATCCTAAGACGGAAACCTCAATCTCATAGGTCCCTTTTTCAATGTCTTCAAAAAGATAGTTCCCCTGATCGTCCGATACAACCCCTTTCAAAAGCTCCTCATTTCCGATCTGGTGTAGTGTTATGTTGGCAAATGGAAGTGGAATCTTACTATTATCTGTGACTTTTCCGCTAATTGTATACTGTGCTATCGAAGGAGAGAATACAAAAATTAGCAATACGCTTACTATAATATTTTTCAAGTGTTGGAATTTATGCGTCTCGTTTTAAGAGTCAAAAATAGCTGAATTGTTACACACCGAGTGAAATACTTTAGGTACAGATCAAAAGAAAAAAAATTAGCCTTCCAAAAGGATCTTTCTAGAGGATATCCTTTGACATTTCTATCTTTAATTTGGTTCGGGTGGGGTGTAAGGTCGTGAGTGTATAAAAACTCGTACTGCCTAATTTATTGGAAAGGATTTTCAAATGGGTTAAAGTTCCAAACTATAGGTAGGATGTAATAAACCATTATGAAAATAATTATTATAGATATTAAATTCATAAGAATACCTACTCTTACCATATCCGATATTTTCAAATAATTGGATCCAAAAACTACTGCATTTGGCGGGGTTGCCACTGGTAACATGAATGCACAGGAAGCCGATAGAGTAGCGGCTACCATCAAAATGAAAGGATGCACATCTAGAATGATCGCTGTAGGGGCTAATATCGGAAGCAGCATTGCTATGGTAGCTAAATTTGAGGTGATTTCCGTTAGGAAGTTTACGGCTGCGATTACAACCATTAAAATGATAATTAGTGAAAAGCCGTTTAGCTTCGTGAGGTTGTCTGCAATCCAATTGGCTAAGCCGCTAGATTGAAACCCTTCTGCTATGGCAAGACCTCCCCCAAATAGTAATAAAACACCCCAAGGGAGCTTTACAGCATCTTCCCAATTCATTATTCTTTCTTTAAAACCATTCTTATTCTTTGTTTTTAAAAGGAATAATGAAACCCCACAAATAAGTGCAATTATTGTGTCATCAAGGCTTGGAATAAATATATTCAGTAAAAATGATCTTGAGATCCAAGCCATTCCTGTAAGGATAAATACACTTAACACTACTTTTTCTTCGTAGCTAATCTTACCTAGATTATTAAGCTCATTTTTAATCTCTAATTCACCTTCTTTAAACTCTTTCTGTTTAAAGTTAAACGCAATCCTTGTTAAATAAAGCCATGAGATAATAATCAGCAGAATAGAAATAGGAAGTCCAAAAATGAACCATTTCAAAAAACTTATTTCAACATTATATATTTCTTGTAGAATTCCTGCAAAAACAAGGTTGGGAGGAGTGCCAATTAATGTGGCAATTCCTCCGATAGAGGCGCTAAAAGCAATGGAGAGCATCAATGATTTGCCAAAGATTATATTCTCCTTTTTATCGGTGCTTTTTAGATTGCTCATCTGTTTTACAATAGCAATTCCTATGGGAAGCATCATCACAGCCGTAGCGGTATTTGATATCCACATCGATAAAAAAGAGGTAGCCACCATAAAGCCCAAAATTATTTTTCGAACATTCGTCCCAATAAGGCTAATTATCTTTAAGGCTATTCGCCTATGTAAATTCCATTTTTCAATGGCAAGAGCTAAAATGAATCCTCCCAAATAAAGAAAAATATATCGGTGACCAAAGGAAGATGATGTTTCAGAAATAGATAATCCACCCGATAAGGGAAAAAGAATGATCGGCAACAATGATGTTACTGCAATTGGAATGGCTTCCGTAATCCACCATGTAGCGATCCAAAGTGTTGATGCTAATATTGCATTGGCCTCATCAGATAATCCTTCGACTTCAATGACAAGCCTTACAAGAATAAACAGTATTGGACCTAAAAATAGACCTATATTTTTTGCGTTCATCAGAAAAAAGTTCTTGAATGAAAAAACAAACCTTTTATTTTTTTGAAATCACTTTAACTAATTTAAGAAGTCATATTGTTCTACTAGATCCTTCAAAAAGTTTGATTCTTCATTATTCAGAAATAATAGATATAGTTTTTCATTATTCGAGTCATTTGTAAAAAGCCTATTGGGAATAACTGTTGTTTTCTCTTTGGTGAAATATTTGAACAGAGCCAAGGCATTGAGATAGGTACCGAATTTAGAGGGGTGTTTATCATCGTCGAACAGATTTAAGTCTGGCCGCCATTGACGCACCTGCGAAAAAAGCAACCCGCATGGAACGACATCAACATCAAATCTAGAAGCCATTTCGTTATACGCTTTTGAAATTGTTTTGATCATAAGGGGGTTCGATTTATATCCCCAAGTCATTATGAAAACAGGAGTCCCATTCTTGCTTCTAATTAAATCTATCATTTGCTTACTGGTTTCCAAAAAAGTATCGGCGCCGTCTATTGCAGCTAAACTGTGGTGATTCATAACCACATAATCAAATGATTGAGTATTCAAAATTTCAATTGATTTCGTGTTTTTTCTCTGATAAAAGTGGTCTTCTAAAGTGGAACCCCCTACCAATGAATGGCGCGTTTCTATGTGCGTTGTTTTACTGAATTCAGACATTGCACTTAATACTTGTGGAAGATTATAGAAATACGTAAAACTATTGCCTATAAAAAGAACCCTGATTGTGTCTTTCTCTTTTTGCCCAAATGTTTTGAAACAAAAAAATACGCACAGAGTCATTAAAAGCCTAAATGCTTTAAAACTCCTCATATGAAATTTTCAAAAAGTACCTATTGATGATTTCGTTTTTAAAAAAAGAAAGGCCTGAAATCTTATGCTTTATAATTAAACCAAGTAATGTTTTAATTAACCAAACAATATTCTTTACTACATAAGAATACAGGCCTTTTATTTGATCCCTCTACGTAATTTACTACTTGTTAACCTCGGTTTTGGTAAATATCCCCGGATCTTCAGCAGGTGCATTTGAATTGGAATTCAATTCATTTTGAGCATACGGCATTCGCTCTGGTTTACGAGTATTGTCTGCATTTACCATCACATAAGGCACCGCAATAGAGCTGTCCGATTTACGTAAACGACGTGCGTCGTTATAGGGCATATGCATCCCAAATCCTGAGACATAGCGTTCCTCCATTATCTCCCGTAAAAAAGCATTATTAGCACTAATCCCATCGGAATTTTCAATTCCCCCAGAATCAAAATCTGCAGCTACAAAGGGAGCATAATTATACGTTAGTCCAGTATAGTTCTCATTTAGATTTCCCCCCTCATTAAGCCATGCACGTACATCGTTAAGATGAGACAGTCCTGCAGCAACTCCTCCAGAACGCCCAGCAGCCTCCGCCATAATAAGCTTGTTTTCAAAATAGGTTACCATATTCTGAGGTTCGCGCTCCTGAATAATTCCGTCATTACTCCCTGAAGAATCAATGCTGTAATAGGCTCTACGAGCCGCTTCATTAGTCTTTGAGTGGTTCCGAGACAAATCACTGGACGCGTCTAATATTTGAAGTAAATAACTATCCGTGTCCTCCGTATAATTCCCTAAATCCCCCGCTCTGGACCCCGCCAGAATGGTCCAAAAAAGATTGGTGTCTCCTGAAACAGCGGTTCCTGGTTTAAATTTCATATCTCCACTAGCAGCATTGATTCCGTTTTGGGCTGCTGATAGAGCATTTGCGTAATCTTTTTGATGCAAATAAAAACGTGCTTTTAGTGTGTATGCAGCCGCAATCCACTTATCCTTATCTCCGTTAAAATAAACATCTTCTTTGATGGGTGATGAAGAGGCATTGTTTAGCGTGCTAATTCCATCATCTAAAAGAGAAATAACCGACGTATACACATCTGTTTGGCTATCAAATGTTGGATCTTCAATTTCAGGATTGCCCGCCTCAGAATAGGGAATATCTCCCCAAAGAGATGCTGCCGTTCCAAATGCATGAGCTTCAACAATCATAGCAATTCCTCTCAGTAATCCACTTTCTGAGTTTTCAATGATGTGTCTCATATTTGTCATTACACCAACATACAAGGCTGTCCACTCACTGTTAGACTCTCCCGTAGATAAATTATACCCATAAATGTTCGAATACAAGGCTTGGATTCCTATAAGCTGTCCCGAGTACATTCCGCTTACTCGATTTAAGTGGCCGCATTGAAGTTGAATGTTTGCTAGCTGACCCCCTGTTAAAAAAAGGACCTCATCAACGTCTGCAACAGTTAAATCGTTGGGGTTTTCATTAATTCCTTCGACAATATCTTGACAAGAATATGCTGTAAATATCAATGAAGAAAAGACCAAAAATCTATAAATATTTTTCATGTTTACCATTTTAAAAGTTAAAGGTTACGCCTAAAAGTGTTGACTGGGTTTGAGGATTTGTAAAATAATCCAACCCTATTGCGTTCCCTGTTCCAAATTGATTTACTTCAGGGTCAATACCTGGAATGTTATTAATGTTGATTAGATTTCTTCCCGTCAGTGAAAATCTAACACTATCGAGTCCAATACTTGATTTTAAGATTGGAGAATCAAGAATATAGCTCAAGGACAATTCTCTTACCTTGGTCCATGTCGCATCATAAATAGAAAAGTTATATGCTTGGTTGTCACCAAATCCTCCACCTACACCGGTTCTATACCAAGTTTCATCAAGAAGAACATTTCCGCCACCAAAATCACGAACATTTCCACGAACCGTTGAACCTGATGTAATCGTCTGTCCTTTGTAGTTCACTAATGGCTCCGTTAACGTAATTCTATTAGCCGTTTCTTTTGTGGTCCCAAAGCGGTTGAGTACATGAAGCGTTCGAGGGGCAAACTCACCTCCTTGAGAGTGCTCAATGACAATATTTAGACCAAACTTCTTATAGGTTAGATTAATTCCAAGACCCGCACGCCAATCTGGATTAGGATCTCCCAAAACCTCAAAGCTAGATGTAATCTGAGGAAATCCATTTTCATCAAGTTTCAAACTACCATCGGCATTTCTTTGTGAGCCTGTACCCCATAAAGTACCAAGGGGATGGCCAACAAGAGCAACAGATTTAACAGAGGCACCATCTGACATATCTACTACTTCTGTTCCATATAAATCTGTAACTAGGTTTTCGTTTTTAGCCCAATTAAGACTTGTGTTGAGTGTAAAATCATTCTTTTGTATGGCATTCCATGCTAAGTCAATTTCATACCCTTTATTTTCCATGGCACCGAAGTTTCCATATTGGGTTGAAAAACCTGAGGATGGCGATAGACTTACATTTAATAAAATGTCTTCTATTTTATTGTCATAGTAGGTAAATGAAAATATTAAACTGTTGTCAAAGAATCTCAAATCTGTTCCTATTTCCCATTCCGTTTTCATTTCTGGTTTTAAATTCGGATTCCCTAGGTTATTATCCAATCGAAAGCCTCCACCAAAAGAATCAATTTGAAGTGGATCAGAATAGGTAGAATACGAAAACCCTCCTTCTGCTAACGTTTCAAATCGATGCGGTGAAGGTTGAACTCCCACAATTCCGTAAGAAGCTCTTAGTTTTCCAAATGAAAGAATATCAGAATCAAACGCCGTATTGGTGAAATCCCAAGCCACATCAGCGGCGGGATAAAAGAATGAATCACTCATCGTAGATGCTGATTCTAGCGCTCCTGTGAGGTTTACAAATAATTCATCTGAAACACCAAAGTTCAAGATAGCATAGCCTCTATTTGATTTTTGAAATGATTTCACGTTTTCAAAAGAAGATGCCTCCCGAGAGCTGTTTAAGGAGGTTGTTACTTTGGTGACATTCACAAGGAAGTTTGATACACTTCCAGAACTTCTATTGTACTTTCTGTCATTTAAGCTCCAACCTACAGTTGCTGTCAGGTCTATATTATCTGTGAGGGAAAATTCTCCACGACTAATTAAGTCAAAATTGCTTTCGAGTGTTGCAATTTCATCTTCTAAATATTCCCCTACTCTTCTGTTTATCGTTACTGAAGACCCTGCACTCCCTCTTGGGAAAAAGAACGTTCTTCGATCATCTGCAAAGTCAACATTTCCCCTTGCAATAAATTGAAGCCAATCATTTGGCTTTATCGTGATTTGAGGGGTTATGGCCAATCTATTCACCTTGTTTAACGAAAGCTGTTCTTTCGTGGTCCAAACAGGGTTATTGTAGATTGGATTTTCATTATTTCCAAGGTATCTTCTGTAGGAGCGATGCCTTCTTGAAAATTCTTCTCCTGATCCGTTAGTATAGGTTCCTATATAATCTCTATTATCAAAATCGGCAGGGGTTCTTAAATGACCCAGCTGGATCCCCCCAACGTTTGAATTTCCTTGAGTAAGGTTGGAATTTGTGTATGTATAAGCCACTTTGTTGGATAAGTTCATCCAATCATTAAGTTTAGCATTATAGTTGAATCGGAGATTTGATCGGTCATAGGTCGACTCTCGTATGATCCCCTCTTGTTGTAAATTTGAAAGACTAAAAAAATAGGTGTTTTTATCATTACCACCACTCATGTTTAAATCGTTTTGCCAGATTGTACCGGTCTGAAACGCCGCATTGAAATTTTCTTCTATGAAGGTGTCTTTTGAGTTTTTGGTTGTAATCGGATAATAGACGGCTCCGTTTTCAGCGGTAAAAAACCCTCCTGTTGTATCAACGGTATCCGCTCCGCCAGAACGGTCTGGGATATAATCTCCCCAAGATTCTGCATTCGTAGAAGAATAATTTCCATTTGTCCCTTGGCCCCAAACCGATTGTCTTGGGATACGTTCTGAAATTTCATCAAAGGAATAGGTAGAAGAAAAGGTGATTTTTGCCTTTCCAGATTGTCCTTCCTTTGTGGTAATCACAATGACTCCATTAGCGGCTCTACTGCCCCAGAGTGCCGCTGCAGAAGCTCCTTTTAAAACTTGAACCGAAGCAATGTCTGCCGGATTGATATCATTTAATCGTGAGCCAAAATTTACAGCTCCCGTATTTGAACTACCGCCATTTACAATTTTAGTAGTCGCACTGTTTAATGGAGAACCATCAACTATAATAAGTGGATTGCTACTACCTAAAATAGTATTGGCTCCACGAATCCTGATTCTACTCCCTGCACCAGGGTCACCACTTGTCCTTGCAACACTTAATCCAGCGGCCTTTCCGCTCAGTGCATTGGCAAATGTTGGCTCCCCAGACCTTACTACTGATTTGGTGCTAACAATAGAAGCGGTTGAACCTTGCTTATCTCTTACTTCGGTGAATCCGAGTGCTGTAACAACAACTTCCTGAAGTAATTCGGTGTTTTCATCTAAGATTATTTCAATGTTAGACTGACCCCCTACCTCAATGCTTTGCGTAATGAATCCCGTGTAACTAATTTCTAAAGTTGCATCTTCGGAAACTGAAATTTGAAAATTTCCGTCAAAATCAGTACTTACACCGTTAGTACCTCCTTGTTCAACAACGCTGGCACCGGGAAGAGGACCGTTTGCGTCCCTAACCGAACCTGTAATTACAGTCTGCGCTAATGTCATTTGTGAACAAAATGCTACTAAGGCAAATAATAGTATACATTGATTTTTCATAATTATATATAGTTATATGATTTCTATTTAAATTTATAAAAACAATCGCTCTTCTATAGGTGTATGAGTCCATTTAGACAACTTTTTACTTCATTTTACACATTTTTACACCTATGGTTTTCAATAAATTAAAATAAATTCTACATTAAAGAATGGAAAAACAAGTAACACAATTTAAATCGAGTCTGGAGAAGAAATACGGTGTTTGGAATCGAACAAGAGCCCTTTTTGGATCTACATCCTATGGTAAGATCGCAAGCGATTTAAGTATAAGCAGAAGCCAATTTTCTAAGCTTTTGTATGGAACTGCCACATTGGGAATGTATGAAAGAACCCTTGAAAATATAAATAGACTTATTGAGAGACAGGCTATTGAAGCTGCATATAACCAGAGTCAAATAAAATTAATCAAAGCAAAAAAGAATCACCAAAATCAAACAATATTAATTTCTGCGTTTTTATTTCTTTTAGGCGTTGGTATAAGTTTATACTTTACCAAAACAAATAACACTCCAATACTTTCAAATTACGACTTACACCCTTTAGAAGGGTATTTCTATCCGCGCTCTTCAGAGAATTTTGATTCTCCTTTCTTGGATAATATGGATATTTTAAACCATTGCCCCTGTGTTGGTTTTGAAGGGAAATGGTCTTTACACAAACCCTTTAAGCTCCCTCTGCCAGGAAGTAAAAAACCAGGACTTTATTATCAAGGAAAATCTGCCGATTTAATTTTAAGATGCTCCAATCTTTTTGATGGTCATATCGAAGAAGGCAATGCGCTCATGGGCTATGAACATTTAAAAAGTGAAATATGGGTAGATACTGAACAAGAACAGCTTGTCCCTCGATATTTCAATGCTGATTTAAAAAGATTTACGAATGAATTTGATAGCTTGAAATTTGAAAATCAAACACGGTTTGTCAAGATTGCTGAATTGTCTGGTTTTAATGTTAACATGTTTGAAATAAAGGGAGATTCCATAACTAGAAGGGCGGAGCTTAGCGGACGGGTCTCATCCAATGTCAATAAAGAATTAGCTGAGAAATATGGTGTTGATGTTGCGTATATTACAAAAAACGTGCTCGGTGATTTGACCAAAGCACAATGCAAGACAATCTTTAATCCGTATTGTAATCCAAATGATTTATCGGAAGGGAGTTTAATGTCTTATGATTGCAGGTATACCATTGGAGAAGAAAATTTAGGCTTGATGGGGGGATATCCTTACACCAAAACATTTTCATTTAAACGCCAAGTTTACTCAGATTATATTTCCTGTGATTGTGAGAATTAATTGACATTCGATTCAACAAGAGTATTTCCCGATTCGTAATATGCTCTACCCTCAAAAAAGACGACTTCAAAATGCAGTCCTTCCACTATTCATCGAACTGTAAGCATTGCTCCTCTGATTTCTAAAGAGTGGAATGTTTTATTGTACTCCTTAGAGGTACAATATCCAGGATTTGTAAATTTTTGGTACCTGAACCATCTAATTAAAATCATGGTTATCATAGTATTACATTAATTAAACTGTACCTCCATTTGTACCTCCACACCCCTATTAAGACAAAAAAAGAACCCTAACTTACTATTTAACGAGTAGTTAGGGTTTCTTGTTGGTGGTCCCACCTGTACTCATTACTATTTATAACTATTTGATTTACAGTATATATAAATGAACCTATAGTACCCCGGGGTACTGTTTTAGTCCCTTTTGGGTACTAAGTTATTTGGTGGGGTACTAACAACCTCTGTTAAATCTAACAGAAGTTAATTCTGAACTATTTTCAATCATTTTTTATCGTTTTCTAAAACTTTCTATACTTATAAGTGTAACCTTCTCTCCAACATGGGGTAAAGAGGAGTTCACCCATGAGGGACGAAAGTTAGTTAGTGGGAAAGACATCGGTTAGTAGATTATAAATAATAGTTGAGGTTTCACCGGTAGTTACAAAAATGATTTTATTATAAATCTGATATGGGGAACAATGAACTGGTCAGAAGAAGTGTAAGATTCAAGTTTATAGAGAGTTTGAAAACTCTAAGGGGTTTGGTGTATCTAATTTATACTAAACAATTATTAAAAGTTTAAAGAAAGAGTATCAACCTCGAACTGATATAGTATTACAAGTACGAGGTTATTACATTTTTAATTAAATCTGAAAGCAAATAATATGATAGAAAACATAAGTAAGGAAGAAGCAAAACATATGGTAGAACTATTAAAGAAGAAATCCATCTTAGTAAAGAATTTCTCAGATAAGTTAGAGAAGTACAGAATAAGTGGAGATAGAGAGACCTATAACAAGAAGTTTAAAGAACTATTAGAGAAAGAAGAGATAAAAGTATATGGAAAGAAGATTGAGTAAAAAGGATTTAATGAAACTCTATGGAGTAGATAGAATCACTATCGAGGACTGGAGAAGAAACAGAGGATTAAATATGATAGAAGTATCTTCTCATTCAAAATACATCACTGAGAAGGACTTATTAAAGTGGGAGAACAGTTTAAAAGAAGATTCTTCAGTTTAGAGGTTTAATAATCAAAGTGTATCAGAATGAAGAGGTGTGAATGGATAATACATTCTCTTGTCGATTTATAATTAAATTACTCTATCAGTATTTTTTAAACAGAGGTTTCTTGTATCTGAGAGTGGACTTTTTTCTAAAATGGGTATCGGAGTGGTTTTTATATCGGAGTTAATTTTTTCTCCGTATAGAATTTGACAGGGTAACTTCTGTTAGATTTAACATAAGTTGAAATTTAAAATAATTTTTGATTTAATAAGTATACATTAATCCTATCATCTT
>Ga0209653_1002506_pt1 | contig 13336 bp, 17 predicted proteins | sample SaaInl6LU_22_DNA_FD_184644 | JGI IMG/M metagenome (GOLD analysis project Ga0209653, IMG submission 184644) | Marine microbial communities from expanding oxygen minimum zones in the Saanich Inlet - ESP_116LU_22_DNA (SPAdes) (version 2) | ecosystem: Environmental > Aquatic > Marine > Intertidal... | reverse complement strand
CCTTTGAGTCCCTATACGCTCGGGGCTATAGTAGGGGCTACTTCTGTGACCACTGTTGGTTTGATGAAAGGTGTAGAATATGCACTGGGATCATACACACCGTCAAAAGAAAAGAAAGAATAATTAAATTAAATGTAGGCATTTTTTAATAGTAAACTTTTGTTTACACATCGGACACGTATGGTTTCTGATGTACCATTGGGATATACACGTCACACAGTACGTGTGTTGACACGCTGTTTGAATGTTTGCTGATTCGTAGCACACCGCGCATTCGAACAGTTCGTCACCCCGACGCTTTTTCTTTAGTTTTTTTAATATGTTATCTGTATCTCCGTTGTGTACGAAATATTCGAGAGAATCTTTTATCAGAGGCACGAGTTCTTCGTCTGAATCCATTTTGAATGAATAGATGTCTCTCCACAAGTCACACATCCGTTTCACGATGGTTGTAGATTCTGTGCTACACGCGTAGCGAAAGAGTTCATCATTTTTCTGTCGAATCTGGTACTCGTGTTTATTCAATAGATAATCAAACGCGATGAGATTGTCTCCGTATATCGCTTGCATCAAGCACGTACGAACAGAATATTCACAGTCTTCGAATAATCTAAACGCTTGTTGTGTGAAAGCCATCGAATGCTTGAACAAGACCGATTTTAGATGCGGTGTGATCATGTGTTCGTAACGTTTCAGTAAATACTTACACATGTAGTACGCGTTGTTTTCGTAATGTGATATGGCACTCGAAAAAACGTGCTTTAATTGGTTAAAGCTCAAATCCCCAGTGTTTTGTAACAAAAAGAGGATCATTTTAGGATTCACCCCGTACGTGTCATCCAGTGCGCTACATACATGTTTGTATTTGAACTGAATATTGTAGACTTTTGATATCCAACTCACGATGTCTACGGCGTCATCGTCGTGTAGCATGAGATGTAATACTCGTTTCGGCGTATTGATAGGGGCATCTGTTAAGTGGACGAGTCCCGGGAATTCGTCGTTCAAGTCGTTTTTTGTAATCGTCGCGTCGGCGAGAACGTACCCGTGCGTTCGAATGATGTCCTCTGCGACGGCTTGATAATTCGATATACAACACCATACGAATATATTACCATAATGTTCCCGTCTTACCGTACCAGGGGGTAATGTACCCATATGCTTCAAAAACACTTCGAGATTGTCACTCGAATCTGTTACCAATACGGATTTCAAGCACGTGTCGATATTATGTTCGTCGATGTGTATGCGTTTCAAGATGAACTTGAAGAGTTTCTTGTCGAAACACATGAGGTGCTTTGGGCTGAATCGCACGTTGAAAAATTCAGTCGCGAGCTTCGTATAATCAAAATGCACGTACGTGTCCGTCCACGATGTAGGCTTTACAAAAACCTTCGAATAAAAATAACGCACGCACTTGACCGCTTGGGATCGCATCGCTTTCGTGATGATCGTTTCCTGTGTTTCCTTGGAAAATGTCTCTATACCGTACCCTAGATCATCTATGTATCGAATAGTATCTATTTGATCCATGTCGAAATGGTTGTACATGGCGAGCTTCCACTCGTGTTCTAGGTATCGCATATTTGGGTATTCTTCGATGATACATTTCATGACATCGATGTTGTTCAATAAAGCCGATCGAATCAATATGTTTTCTACGCGAGACATGTAATTGTGTCGTATAGCATACCGAATAAATACAGCATTTGTAGACATCTCTATTGTTTCATTTTGGATGGTATACTCATGTTCCAATAACAATTCGATGATTTCGTTTGTCTCGGCACATGCGAGGGAATCATCGCTGTGTGACTCTGGTGTATGTACATTCTCTAGTACTTTTCTTACAAGTTCTACATCCGTACATCCATGTAAAAAATCACTGAAATCCATCCACGTCATGACGGCGTAGGTTTCCCGGAGGTATACCATGAGATCGTAATATTTTTCTCTACACGCGAGTGTCATGATTGATATGAAGTGACTCATTGGTTCTTCCTGAATTGCGAATTCGGTAAAATCTTCAATCTGAAGTAACCATTTTATGGCGTCCATTTTTCTCGTTTTAACCACGTGTCGTATGACGCAATTATCATCGTACATCACATTTATGAGATTATTTTCGTAAATTTCCTTCGCCTTACCGAGCTTGTTTGCCTTGATGGCTTTGAAGAACGCATCTTCCATTATCATGAGTATATAAATTGGTATTTGTTTATGTCATTTCATATTCGATGAGAAATGCGTAGAAGGTATCTTCTTTTTGAATCGTTCTCTTTTCGTACTCTACATGACAATCGAGGAAGTGTACGAGTTGTAACTGTGACAATATGTACTCTTTGTCAACCTTGAGACAAGAACACACGGAATCAATATCACCGCCGGTGTTTGTGATGAGTTTGCTCGCCCTTTTCGGGCCAACGTTTCTGACTCCCTTAATGTTATCCGACGCGTCGCCGACGAGTGCGAGATATAAATCGAAGTGCTTCGCGGAAATATTGTATTTTTCACGTACGTACACTTCATCTAGGATACGCTTCTGTTGTGGGTTGTAAATTTTCACGTGAGGGTATTGGATGAGCTGGAGCATATCCTTATCGTACGTCACCACAACACAATCTTCATCGGTGTGTGTACAAATGCTCGCGATGAGATCATCCGCCTCGTATCCTTCCTGGTATATTTTTTGAATACGAAGAGCATCGCATAGACGTCTGACGTGATTGAATTGCTCGTGTAATCCCTCCGGAGCTTTTTGGCGATTCGCTTTGTATTCTGGGTCATTTTCTCTTCTCAGATTCGTGTGTCTGTATGTGTCGAAACAGGCCAAAAACGTAGCATCGGGATACTGCTTCATCAATCCGTTCAACCTTCTATAAAATCCAACGAGCGCGTTTTTTTGGACACCGGTGGTTGTTGATATGGGGGGTATACCGTGAAAGCATCTGTACACGATACCGGAGACATCCAGAATAATGTTCACCATTTCTGGTTTTGACAACGGGTTAAAGCTTTACATCGTTAATCATAATAAATGAAGAGAATACAAGTGGATGTACCAGAAGCGTTCCATGTACCCGATTCCATATATACAAACGACGCCCACAAGGTGATCACTATCGGTGACATCATGTATTCGAAAGGTGTTCCGTTTTTGATGGAAAACGATCCCCAACAATCTCACATGCTCCGAGAGGCCACGACGAAGCATCAACTCGAGATGAAACACATGCAAGACAAAATGGATCAGTTGTCGCAGACACACGGAGAGCACGTACAATCAATGATGCGCATGAACGCGTCTTTACAAGACCAAATCGAACGTTTATCGAGTGAATACACGCATAACAATTCACGCATACGCGATGAAAAGGATGCAATTATCGATTCCCTTCGTTCCAAAGAAACGGAGAGCAACATCGAAATCATACAAAAGATAGATAGCCTCCTTGGAAATGGAAACAACATAGATAACATCGAAAAAGGGAATTTCGGCGAACAATTCGTGACACAAGCCATTTATAACGAATTTCCTGAATCCATCATCGACGACGTGAGTGGCGAGACCGCGCACGGTGATTGTATTTGGAAAATGGATTCAGGTTCTTTCAGATGTTTGGTGGAAGTAAAAAATGTCGCACAGAGTAAAAATTTGGACGTGGGAAAATTTGTTCGTGATATGAACGTTCAACTGTCTAACGGAGAGGCAAATTGTGGGATTTTTGTTTCGTTGAAAACAGAGAACATTCCCAACAAAGGAAAATGTAAGCTTGAATACATTCAAAACTATCCGGTCATGTACGTGTCGGGTGTGTGGAAAAATCCACTCGTATTTACCTTCGCGATGCGAATGATGAAGTGTATATTACATCATCACGAGCACGTGGACAATCAAGTGGATGTCGTTCATATTCAGGAATACATGATGAAAACCTATGCGAGTATCATGAAACAACAGGAGTTTATTCAGGATATGCGCAAGATCGTGGACAGAACAAATTTGATGATTCAGAAGGCACAAAAGAACATCACAGAAAGTATCCTTTACATGGAGGAGACGATGACGCGTCACGGTATCTCCCACGAATCAGACGGAAGACACGATGACGTTATAGATAAGATCATAAGGTATAAAGAGATTCACAGAAAGTGGCCGACAGCCTCTAATTGTGGTATCTCTAAGGATGAATATACTTGTTCATTCAAAGATCTTTTACAACGGGCGAAAAGTCGATAGATTTATTCCGATTTGGCATTTTTCACTTCTTCGATAATTTCCTCTAACTGCTCTTGCTCTTCTTCGGACAGTGCCTCATCTAAGAGTTGCTCCTGTTCGGGACGAGGTTGTTCTGACGTGAGCTGACCGAAAAGAACACCGACGATCATACATAAAAAAGTAAAAATGGATCCGATGGCATACACGTACATCATGATGTAATTATAATTACATATATTTATTTTAATATAATAATGCAAACACCCAAGGAAATGCTTCTTAATAAGGCTGCTAGTAGACAATTTATGTTTATTGATAAAAACGACACCTTATACCCACACATGATGGAGCAGAAGATGGAAGATCCCCGATCATTTCGAAATGAAACGATGGCGCAAAGTGCCGGTTACTTCGCGCCTGAACTTCCAAACCCCCCTCCTCCCCTCGTCGTATCAGAAATAGAATCGGACGGTACGACTGTTGGGATGAAATGAGCGTATTCTCGCGGTATCAACTGCGCGATGCGACAAGGGAGCTCTATATCTGGCGCATCAGGATTTATTTTTGTCAACGCGACCAATAGTTCTCCTCTGTATGACTGATCGATGATGCCAATATTGTTAGATAAAATATATCCCGTTTTCGAGATGCTGCTCCGTGGAACAATTTCAAAGTAAAATCCAGCCGGTGGAACCGCTTTTATACCAGTGCCATACAGTGCTGTTTTATCGTCGATGCGCTTTACTATGTCAATGACAGTCAAGTCGAAGCCAGTGTCGGATTGATGTGCCTTTGATGGCACCACCGCACCCTCCTTACATGTCGCGAAATGACACGGGTGAACTTTATGTAACGCGACACCGAAACGAGTCAATACAGGCTCTCCAATGAGCAAGTACATGTGGTGTACTATCGATAAGACGTCGGGGCCACTCCACGCGACGTAATAATCACAATCAGTCCCCTTTAACATTATATTGTCCCCTTGTATTTCACCTATCTCACTTTTTACATTACAATGTTTGGAAACGACTTCAGCAATGCAATCCGCCTCTGACTCCGTTTCTACGCATACGCATCCTTCAAATTCAATGCCATTGTGCCACACGTGAAGTTTTGAGTACAGTTGACCAATGATAGAGTCCATTTTATTACATTGTAAAGAAATTACTTTTTTATATTAATGTTATCTGATGAGAAGATATTAGAATACGTCAAGAGATGGAAAGCAACGAAAAAAGTCCGTATGTATGCCCCTGTGAGATATTTCAGGGGTTTAAAACGTATGAAAGACGTCTACACTCGTCTAGACACTATGAGACGGCGCATCAAACAGGTCAAGAAGGGGGTTGATACTGGGAAACTGCTGAGCGCTTTTAAAACGGACTCAGGGGTAAAGACAAAGCCATCCACTTGGACACAAAAATTTCATAAAGCATATCCGGGGGTTGGCGGTAAGAAAAAAGATATCAGTAAAGCAACGGGTATACCAGTAAGAATTCTCAACGATGTATACAAACGCGGTGAGAAAGCTTATTTAACAGGTCACAGGCCCGGGGCTACACCACAACAATGGGGATATGCCCGCATGTATTCCTTCATCATGCGATATAACAAAACTTCGTTAACACATGACAAAGATCTTGCGAAACAGGTCATCGCACGGAAGGATACCCAGCGGCAGACAGAATCGTCGACACCATGAGTTCCTTTTCCCTTTGCCTCATCTTTTCTAATTTTTCATATAGTTGATTAAGTGTTCTTCTGTATGTAGAGTTGAAAGGCATATGCTTTCCCTTATACTGTAGAATATATCCATTGTTGTCTAAGGGGTTAATTACTTCAAATGTAGGCACTGGATATTGCCTTATCTTACTCATGATTGTTGCTATGTGGTCTCTTTCTTGTTCCATTTTCATTTTCATCATCAGAAGTGTATCGACGTTTCTGTGATCCGGTTTGTTTCTTGTTATTTGTATCAAATTATCGTACGTATCCCGAAGATGGTTGTATCTTTTCATATCATACGTAGAAAAATCATACACATTCAGGATACTTTCTCTCTGGAATATTTCATCCTCGAGTTCGTTCATTATTTTGTTGAAGAAAATTCACCTAAAGATTTTACCACATATTAATACATCAACATACCATATACGAAAGGATGGACTGTCACGTGTGTTGCGAGTCTCGAAAATGTATCATCGACTGCGATGGATGTGAGTTGAAGGCGTGTAAAGGGTGTTGTGAAAGATATCTTCTCGAATCACATGAAGATCCACATTGCATGGGATGTCGAATGGGGTGGAACCGTGTTTTTCTTATGGGTCATTTCTCGAAGACTTTCGTGACAAAGCATTTGAAGAATCACAGGGAAGATGTTCTCTTAGACAGGGAAAAGAGCCTTTTACCATCGAGTCAAGGATACGTGGACCGCTATTTACACGAAAAAGAGATAGAAAAAACAAAAAGAGAGATCAGAAAAGAAATCAAAAAAATAGAAGCCGTAGAAGACGAACTGGAAAAAGAGATGGACGACCTTTTCAATGAATACATAAATAAAGAAAACTTTTCTGAACATCGAGATGAGTACAGGGGAAAGAAGAGGATATTGTCGGATAAGATGAGATCGTGCAGGATATCACGACGAAGGCATATGGACGCGATAAGCGATATCAACAGAAACGAAAGGCATCTCACTAGAACAGAAGGAGTTGATGTGTCTGTTCGTGTGAAATGCCCACTTGAAGATTGTCGAGGGTACTTGGATAAAGCTTCTGTATGTGGCGTGTGTGAAAAAAAAGTGTGCAGAAAATGCATGGAGGAACTCGTCGACGGACATACGTGCGACCCCAACACCGTAGAAACATTAAAAGCCATAAAAAAGGAAAGCCGCGCATGCCCTGGATGTGGAACGATGGTGTCCAAGATTGACGGTTGCGATCAGATGTGGTGTACCATGCCTACGTGTCACACAGCTTTTAGTTGGAGAACTGGGAAACAGGTCACAGGTAATATACACAACCCTCATTACATTCAGTTTCAGAACGAACACGCGAATGGTGGAATGGATAGGAATATTCAAGATATTCCGTGTGGTGGGATGCCGGGTTATGGTGAAGTAATTTCGGCATTTAAGAGTATGCGCTTGGTGAGCAATGACAGACACACGAGATTCGATCACAAAATTGGAAGTACGCACATGACATTGAACCACATGATAGAACTCGATTTACCTCGTTTCCAGATGGGCGTTCCTGATAATGGAACGTTGCGCGCCAAGTACCTTTTGAAGGAAATCGACGAAAGAGATCTGAAAAAGGCTGTACAGATGCAAGAGAAAAGAAGAGAAAAAATGAAAGCGTTCGGAGACATACTCGCCATGTGTACGCACACCATGACAGACATATTTAGAAACATCATCCAGATTCAAAACGAGTATCGTTCGGAATGGGTAGCGGCCTACGAAAGAAGACACGACGAGGGTTCAGATTATAATAAGGAATATAATGACCTTCTGACAAGAGCACAGAATCGGGTCTTGGAGGAACTACGGACAATCGAACGTCTCGCAGAGTACACGATGAAACACATGCGGGATATTTCGTCGGTGTACCAATGTGTGATTCCGCAATCGACGGCGCGGCTTTTCGAACACGGTCCAAACGGCCGTATCCGAAGATATGATAAAAAGTTCCCCTTTGATGAAACATTACAAAAGGCGTTTATTGGCATAGCAAACGAATCCCTGTATACGTTAAATGGAAAAGATACGAAAGCATGAAGAGATATTAAAAGCACAGGAGTTAAAATTTAAGAATAGCAAATACGTCATAGGTTTGAAATATGAAAATATTCAATGGAAACTCACCATCGTTCAAGTAAGCGTCATACTCGCGAGCACACTCATCGCGTTCATACAAACATTGGGTGAGCACTTTCACCTTTCTACATCTTTAAGCACTATCATCCCAATCATTCTTTCCACATACACCGCACTTGTTGTATCCATCGCACGTTTTTATCGTTTCGAGGATATAAAAGAAGGTTTGTCAAAGTTATTCGAAAAACACGCATTCATCATCAATAGAATAAAACATAAGCGACGCCTCATACATCTCAATGGCCCATGGGAAGACCCAATGCATGCGACAGAAGATGACATAAGCTTGTTGTTGAATGCGTTAGAATCTGATGGGTTAGAAGAAGTCATGACACAAGCCATGCAAGAAGCCGATGTGACGCTTCCGTATAGAGAACGCTTGTATTTTGAAAACATACTCGTCAAGATGCACATAGATAAAAAGGTATTGAAGGATAATCTATCCAAACTCGACGTGTACGAGTCCAACATGAACCGCGTAAAGAAAAAGGTATCGATGCTATGGTACTACTTATGTTGTTTGTGGATGGATTCCAACTATACCATAGATGACGAGAAGACATTCGAAATTGTACATGAAAATAATAATATAGGTGATAATAACACATGAACGGTAAAAGGTGTGTCAAACCAATGAATGATCAACCTCAGAAACGCCCTATGCTCAGAATTATGCGTATGGGAAGAAAACCACCTAACCTACAACGTCTGAAGTTCGAAAACCCAAAAGCGAAGCCAACCTACGTTCCACGATTTTTACCAGTTCCAAAGGATGATAGGCTTGATCCAATTGAACGTCGCCTTGCGGAGCAACGTGTAGATAAAAATATGAACGATGCGTTGAAAATGAGCAATGACGAACGTATCGCAAAATATGGTGTTGTCGATATGAAAAATATTCATGCGAAACTTTTCAACATTGAGCGCAAAAAAATTATCGGTATGCGCGAGAAGAAATTGAAAGAACCCCTAGTAGAAAAACCTATCACTAAACCAGGTCCTTGTGCGATGCCTATTCAAAAAGAAATCACAAAAATTGTCTCCCCTCAACAACTCATCAGAGAGTTCCTTCGTGATAGCCCTGTCCAAATCATTCGTCCAAAGAAGACCGTCGCTGAATTAGCAGCAGAAGACAAACCACCCCCGCCTCAACTTCCTAAGATGCCGAAAAATGGTGTGTATGGTCGCATCGCGAAGAAGGCTGGTTTAAGAATCGCAAAACCTAAGCAAACAAAGGTCGTGAAAGAGAAACCCCCTGTCGAATTATACGAAAAAGAAAGATGTTCTAAAAAGACATCCAACAAACCGTACACAGTTTCTCAGTTGAGGAGAATCGCAAAATCTATGAACATACCCAAAGATAAAATTGACGATGCTAAGAGTTCCGTTAAAAAGCTATGTGAATTGATCGATCTTAATAAAAATAAGAAGAACTCTGTACATAAGAAGGATAGCAAGAAAAAAAGTGTTGACAACTCGAGCATGAAGCGTCGTTTAGAGCATGCGAAGAAAGTGTTACAGAAAGATGCAGAGCAGAAATTGAAAAAACCGACAATGAGAGATCATAAGAAGGATGGAACGCCTTGGGTGAATCGCAGCCCTCATTCGAGAAAACGTCATGTGAACGCGAAGGATAACGTGTACACTAAAGCACTTTCTACGTTAAAAAAGGATGATCCCGTGATGTTTTTGAAAATGAAGGGGTTTAACGCCGAAAGAGTAGGACGCAAAACAAAAGGTAATCCTAATCCTCACACACAAAACAATCTCATGAAGATTGCCAGCGAACTAAACATCAATGTACCCACAACATCCAAGAAACCTAAGCCCACGGCTACTCAACTCATCGCCTTAATTAAGAAGAAGCTTGAAAAAGCTTAATCATATTACTGTGATACACAAGCGGACCTATATGCCCTAAACTTGTTTTAAAATCAACCCATACATCTCTTTTTGATTGTTTCCACAAATGACAAAAGTAGTAATCCTCGCTCAGATAGCGGGAGTTTACGACACCGCATTTGAAGATATCGTAACACGGATCACCGAATCCATATCCTCTGATGTCGTTTTTATATTCTAGTTCAGGATGTTCATTTACAAATGTGCGGAGTGCTTCTTTTTGTATCATCATGAAACCAGTAGGGGCGTAGTTTACCTTTAAAAACCCATCGTGAAGTGTCGCATCGGTTGGTGATAAATTCACATTATATCTCGCGCATAATTCAGTCAATTCTTTCATGTCATTGCATTTTGGCGCAACCTGTTTCACTTTATTAAAATCTATCGCTTTTTTCGCATAGATACCACAAACAAGTTCTTTTTGCGATCGCAGCATACGAACGACATGCTCGGCATTGAACACTATATCAGCGTCAATAAACATCATATGTGTCGCATCTGATTTTAGAAATTGCATCGCGCATACGTTTCTCGCTCTTGGTATGAGGCTGTCGAATGGAACTGTGAAGAACTCAAACCCGATGTTTTCATCTGCGAGTGTTTTTTGCAACGCCAACATTGATTTCATGTATTGTACGTGAACATTACCTCCGTAAGCCGGAGTAGCTACAAACAACTTCATTACCTTGTTATCAATCATCTATAATAATAGTATAAGGATACTACGCGTTGTATGTCATATACGTAATGGTTCTTACACGTTTCCAAAAGAGCGCTTGTGTGAACGATCTTCTCATTTTCGTCGATGTTTCGGGGTCAACATCTGATTATACAACTAAGCAATATTTAGCAGATAAAGTCGAAGAACTTTGTCAAGGTACAAATGGAAATGTGTCACTGTACACGTCGAATCACGATTTACAACAACGGTATTTTTTGAATCCAGGTAAAATGGTACCGAGACAAACATTTGCGTTCGGAGGACTATCGGCTGTGTATGACAATCTTATCGAAGCACTCGAACATCGATTCAAATACGACCACGAAACACCTTGTGACGTGTATATCATATCTGACATGGAAGATAATGTGAGTATGTATCACACCTTGGGTGATGTGAGTTCACAACTATCATTGATGAATCGCTTTTGGAATATTTCGGTGATTCATCCAGAGGATGTATAAGAAAAAATTGTGATGTAAGAATATAATGGATGCTTTTGAAGAAATCGCAAAACGTATTTCCGATCCCAATCTCATAGAGAAAGTCAGAAGGACATATCCAAAAATGAATCCACGGATTCTTTTGTCGAGTAAATTGTTATCTGCACACGCACAAGATCTAAAGGCGAGTCCTTCTCTAGAAAAAATGGCTGTATCCATACACGAACAAATAGATTCATTCGAACATATCTCTCAAGATGAATATAAAGAATACACGAGTAAATTTCAAACGTGGAAAAAACAAGATAAAGAGGAAATGTTACACGACATGTATACAACGCAGGGGGAATTACGGAGTGCCTGCATAGAGCAACCTCAGAATGAAGCCGATACAGAATGGAATAGTCTCGTGAATCAAAGCATACAAGTCATACAAGAAAAATACGATGAATTAAAAAGGTACGTTTAAATTATTTCCCAGTAATAATAATGAAACTCTTTAAAGCCATGAAAAGCGTTATGAAAATGATGAAAAAGGCCGATCCTAAGATTGTCATGTTAGTTGGTATCATCATTACTCTCGCCGTTCTTCTCGCAAAGGAAAAGAACCACAAGTGCGATTGCCCTGTGTGCAAGGAATGTGAATGCGATGTTGAGAAAAAAGTTACGTTCGCTGAAAAGACCGAGCTGATCGATACATCTCAGCCCATGGGTCCCATCGCTTAAGAAATGAATTTTTTTCGTCTCTCGCGTTCCTTTCGGATGTCTCTTTCTATAGTGTCTATATGTTCGTGTATGGCAAATATAAACTCACTTATTTTCTGATCTCTAGGCCACGTGTCTATCTTGGGATCGTATATCGGTGCCTGCATACATTTTGTCCATTTCAGGATATTGGGTATGGTGGTATGATCTATATGTTGCGTGTCTTCTTTGATTTTTTTGTGTATATCTGTTCTATTTGGAACGAGGGTACAAAGCCTATCTGTCACTTCTTCCGTTAATGTTTTGAGATACTCTGGGTCTCCCTGATTGACTATATCAGAAAACGCCTTTTTCAATTGTTCTTCCATATTTTATATGTTTAAAATTATGAATTGTATATGAATCATCATGGATACTTCGTCTGTATATCTGATAAAACTTACGGGACATTTAGACTTTTACGGGAAAAATTCGAAGGGTGGTTCTGGTGTTGCGTGTTTTACACAACGGAAAGCAGCAGAGGTGTGTGTGAGTCGCATTCGAACATGGAAAGAAACACACGATGAATATCCACCAATCGACGGATTAAAATTCATAGCACCAAAGGCGTCAACGGGCGTTGGTAAAGATTTACAAATTATTCGCGCAAACCTTGATTTTACAAAACAAACGATGGGGGCACATGGGTTGTCTGTTTTATTGTTTGACGATGAATGGGGACACGAGTATTCTACGAATACATACGATGTTCCAATGCTCATGAAGAGGGAAACCTTAGAACATCAATTTTGTCTCAATTTTTAGATCATTTATAGACAATTTTATAAATAATTATTTACTAAATAATATTGACCAACATGATTACTTTGATTGTATTTTTTTGCTAACTCTTCGTTTTTATCTATAAAGCAATCATAACATAAATTTCGTTCTTTATAACTATACGATATTTTTTTATAACTATATCCTTTATTACAACCTCCTACACAAACTTCTGGTTCATCATCATCGCATTCTTGTATATTTTTTAACCAATATGATCTCTTAAATAATTCTTTAAGGTTTTTCTTTCTATCTTCAAATCGTTTATTCTCATTCAATTTAAGTTGCTTATCTTTAGTATATTCCATAAAAAAATTACAAGGTTCATCATCAATATCAAATTCTTCTCTTAATTTATCCCACATATTTTTTTTAGCGCATCTAAAATATAAATAATTTTTATCTTCATTTTTTCTAATATCACAAGGTAATCCACATTTACATAAAGGCAAATCCTTCATATAATCATTATCAGGATATTTATATTCAATATCAAATCGCGTATATTTACCACCTCTAATTTTATTCCATTCATCTTTATTATGTATCATTAAACATTCGGCAATATTATTTTCAGCATATAAATTATCATATTGAAATTCGTCGCATTCATCATTAAAATCTCTTAATTTGAAACCCTT
>Ga0209653_1002503_pt1 | contig 13342 bp, 7 predicted proteins | sample SaaInl6LU_22_DNA_FD_184644 | JGI IMG/M metagenome (GOLD analysis project Ga0209653, IMG submission 184644) | Marine microbial communities from expanding oxygen minimum zones in the Saanich Inlet - ESP_116LU_22_DNA (SPAdes) (version 2) | ecosystem: Environmental > Aquatic > Marine > Intertidal... | reverse complement strand
AATATCACAAAACGATTAACAAATCCTTATTTGTCATATTTGTCTTTTAAGCATGAATTGCCAAGAACTTTCTGCGCTCATATAAGTATAGTGTAGGAGGTTTGTGGTAAATAATTATTTTAGCGCCAATAATCAGATAATCATGGAAGAAGCGGTTTCTAGCGACCTAAAAAAATTACATCAGGAGAAGATCAACAAAGTTGCTTCTGAGGTAGGTAAAATTGTAGTGGGGCAAGAATATATGGTAAACAGACTTTTAGTCGGTTTATTCACAAACGGACATATCCTACTAGAAGGTGTTCCTGGTATTGCCAAGACGCTTACTGTAAATACCTTAGCCAATGTTCTTCATCTCGATTTTCAGAGAATCCAGTTCACGCCAGATCTATTACCAGCTGATCTTATTGGTACTATGATCTATAATCAGAAGAAAGCTGAATTTGAAGTAAAGAAAGGGCCTATCTTCTCAAACGTGATATTAGCTGATGAGGTAAACCGTGCCCCTGCCAAGGTACAATCTGCATTACTGGAAGCTATGCAGGAAAAAACAGTAACCATTGGCGAAACAAGTTATAAGCTAGACAAACCATTCCTTGTACTGGCAACCCAAAACCCAGTAGATCAAGAAGGTACCTATAGTTTACCTGAAGCTCAGATAGATCGTTTCATGTTGAAGGTAAAAGTAGATTACCCTTCTAAGGATGAAGAATTGGAGGTAATGAGAAGAATGGCGAACATGAAATTCCAGCCAAGTCTCGAAACCCTACTTTCTAAAGAAGATATCTTTTCTATTAGAGATGAGGTGAATCAAGTTTCAATTTCAGAATCCTTAGAGAAGTACATCATTGAATTGGTATTTGCCACTCGAAAACCAAAGGATTATGGTTTAGAAGAAGAAGCTTATTACATGCAATTCGGGGCTTCACCAAGAGCGAGTATCAACCTGAACCTTGCTGCCAAAGCCATAGCCTTCTTTAACCAAAGAGATTATGTGCTTCCTGAGGACATTAAGGAGATCGCCAGCGATGTCTTAAACCACAGAATTATACTTAATTATGAGGCTGAAGCAGACGGTATTTCTACTGAGCAGATCATCGAAAAACTGCTTAAAAAGATCCCTATCAATCATTAATTCCATGACTTAACATTGAGTTAATTTATATAACTCAATGTTAAACTAAATGACAACTATTCTTAACAAAGGCGTAAAGAGTTTTTGAGTCGAAAACGGTTCATTTGTGGCAACAAAAAAACCTAATCGAAAATATGAAAAATTCTCTTAAACGCTTAATTGACCTTGCAGTTGCTGCAGCCCTTATTTTAGTGGTTTCAGCATGTGACGAAGATAATCCAGTTCCGGCTCCTTCTGTCTCTAACCCCGCTGCGACTCAAGTGACAGCAGGTACTTCTACCGAAATTTCATTTGATGTTACTATCCCTGGAGGCTGGACTTCAAGTGCTGTTGTAGGTACTGGAGGAACTCCAACAATCACAACAGACCTTACTAATGGAGATACTGATGGAACTATAGTAGTCTCTTTTGCAGCAGGTTCAACTTCAGGTGCACACTCAGTGACTTTAACTGTTACTGACGCTATTGGAAACTCTGATGAGGGTGTTGCTGTAATCGAAGTTACTGATGTGCCTCAAGCACCAGTGGTAACTGTAAGAGGTAACATTGAAGGAACTGTTACGTGGTCTGCTGATAATATCTACGTTTTAGATACTAGAGTTACTGTTGTTGACGGAGCTACTCTAAATATTGATCCAGGAACTGTGATCAAAGGAAACACTGGACAGCAAGCTGCTGCAACTGCATTATTGGTTGCAAGAGGTGGAACTTTGAATGCTGCGGGAACAGCTCAACTTCCTATCATCTTCACAACAATTGAAGATCCAATTAGTCCAAGCGATATCGCTGCTGGAAATTATTCAAGTACAACATCACCTACTCAGGCTGGTCGTTGGGGAGGAGTTATCATCTTAGGTGCGGCTCCGATCTCTGCTCAAAACGATAATGGCGATGATATTACTGAAGTACAAATCGAAGGTATCCCATCTTCTGATCCAAATGGACTTTATGGAGGAAGCGATCCTAATGATAATTCAGGTACTATTTCTTACATCTCGATCAGACATGGTGGAACAAACATTGGTGCAGGTAACGAGATCAATGGACTAACTCTTGGTGGTGTTGGTGCAGGAACTACTATCAGCAACGTAGAAATTGTAGCTAACGCTGATGATGGTATTGAATTCTTCGGTGGCAATGTATCTATTGACGGTGCATTAGTTTGGAATTCTTTTGATGATTCAATGGATACTGATCAAGACTGGGTAGGAAGTGTCACAAATTACATCATTGTAACTCCAAATACTGGTTCGGCATTCGAACTTGACGGTCCTGAAGGTAGCACCTCAAGAGGTGTACATAATACTTTCTCTAACGGTATTGTATATGGTGGTGCTGATATCGATCACATCATTGACTGGGATGATAATACAAATACTAGTATTACAGATACATATTTCTTCGGTATTGTTGCTGGAAACGTTGAATCATTCGGTGGTGACGGTAACGGAGATAGCAACAACTGGGAAACTGATCTAGCTGATAACTCAGCGGGTTATTTTGATGGTGTTGACAGCGGAGTTATCACTTATGGTGTAGCTGTGGGTTCAAGGTCTCATGGTCCAGCTATAGCAGATTTTGCATGGACTTGGGCTGGTCACTCTGGCGCACTTGCAGGCTTAGGATTATAATAACAACAATAATATAAATCAAAGCCCACTGATCTTACTCAGTGGGCTTTATTCTTGAAAATCAAATTACAAATGAAAAACCTAAAATTTATTTTGATTATTACACTCGGATTATTCTCCATCTATGCACAAGCACAGAATGGGAAAATTCGAGGAACAGCTTATGACCGTTCCAACGGAGAAGGAATGTGGGGCGTTCAAGTTGTTATCCCGAGTACGGGAGCCGGTGCTGTGGCAGACTTCGATGGCAAATTCGAATTAGAGGTTCCTGCTGGCACATACAAATTACAAGCAAGTTTTGTTGGCTTTAATGGCGTAACTATTAACGATGTCGTAGTCAAACCTGGAGAAGTTACTGTTATCGAAGCCCTCTGGATGGAAGAATCCGTTTCAGAAATAGGTGAAGTGGTAGTCACCGCTGAAGCGATAAAAACCACAGAAGTTGCTCTATTAACTGTAAAGAAGAAATCTGTAAACCTCATCGATGGTATCTCTTCGCAGACCTTTAGAAGAATTGGAGATGGCAATGCGGGTGAAGCGGCTAAAAGAATTACCGGTGTATCGGTAGAAGGTGGTAAGTACGTTTATGTACGTGGTTTAGGAGATAGATACACAAAAACTACCCTTAATGGTATGGATATTCCTGGCCTTGATCCAGATAGGAATTCAATTCAAATCGATGTATTCCCTACCAACTTGATCGATAATATGATCATTCTGAAATCATTCACTCCTGACCTACCTGCTGACTTTACTGGAGGTATAGTGAATATAGAAACTAAGGATTTTCCAGATCAGAAAATATTGGATGTTTCACTCGGTATAGAGTATAATCCATCAATGCACTTCAATCCTGACTATGTAACCTACGAAGGTGGTAATACTGACTTTTTAGGTTTTGATGACGGAACCAGAGAACTTCCTTCAGGATTTGATCTAGCCGATGCACCAAACCCTTTCAATTCAGGAGATGCTGAAGTTACAAGGTTCCTAGATCAGTTTAGTCCTGTAATGGGAATAAATAACCAGACAAGCTTCATGGACTACAGCTTGGGTGTGACTTATGGAGACCAAAAGGAACTCAAGAATGGTCATAATATAGGTTATATGTTCACTGGTAATTATAAAAACAATACTACTTTTTACGATGACGCCTTCTTTGGCGAGTATCAAAATGATAGAAACCCTTCTGTACTCGACTTTCAAAGAGCAGCCACAAGTGAAGGATTACTGACTGAAAGAGAAGTACTACTTGGTGGTTTAGCAGGAATCGCCTATAAAACTGACAAGTCGAAATTTAGATTGACGATGATGAGACTCCAAAATGGAGTGAGCAGGTCTGCTGATTTCGACTTAGTTGATGATGATAACGCAATAGGAAAATCGGGATATACAGGTATTTCGGAGAACATGGAATACAACCAAAGAAGTGTGACCAATCTCTTTTTAAATGGTCAGCATTTCTTTAAAGAGAAAGGTTGGACCATAGATTGGAGAGGCTCCTCTACATGGTCTACTCAAGAGGATCCAGATATCAGAAGAACTCCATTTACCATAATCAACGATAACTTAAGGTTTTCTGCTGGAGCAGCTGGTAATCCTTCTCGACTATGGAGATCTCTTGAAGAACAAAATATTCAAGGAAAAGTAGATTTCACAAAAGAGCTTGACATTTTCGCTAGAGAGGGAAAGCTAAAATTTGGTGCTAGTTATACTTATAAAGAAAGAGATTATAGTATTGTAGACTTTAATATTAACTTATTAAATGGTCAGCAACCTGACTGGACAGGTAGAGGGATAGAGGTATGGACTCCAGAAACAGTTTATCCAAATGGACCTATTTTTGTAGTATCAGGTTTCAGTGATCCCAACCCTAATCAGTATAACTCGAACATCAACAATACTGCATTTTATTTCATGGGTGAATTTAACCCAATCGAAAATCTAAAGACTATTTTAGGAGTACGTGCAGAAAACTTTGTACAAAGACATACCGGTAGAGATCAGTTGCAGAACAATGTATTAGAAAATGAAGAGGTTTTAGATGATTTGAACTTCTTCCCTTCTGCAAACCTTATTTATGCACTTAATGGATCTCAAAACCTGAGATTATCTTTTACTAGAACTATTGCAAGACCATCCTTTAAGGAATTGTCTTTTGCACAGATCTTGGATCCTGTTTCAAATAGGATTTTCAATGGTGGTCTATTCCCAATTGATGATTGGGACGGAAATCTAAAAGCTACTGATATTAACAACTTTGATGTTAGATGGGAAGTCTTTGCTAACAGAGGCCAGAACTTTTCTGTCTCTACATTCTACAAAACTTTCGACAACCCTATCGAACTTGTAAGACTTCCTCAAGCTCAAACCAATGCGGAGTTTCAACCGAGAAACGTAGGCGATGGTCAGGTTTATGGTCTTGAAATGGAATTCAAAAAAGCATTGAATTTCATCAACGATAAATGGAGTGTTTATGGAAACTTCACTCTTGTTGAATCTATTATTAACATATCTGAAACGGAGCTTAGAAACCGAAACAATAGTGCCAGAGATGGAGAAATTATTAGCGAAACCAGAAACATGCAAGGACAAGCACCTTGGATCATCAATGCTGGAATTACATACGATGACTATGATCTTCTCCTAGATGCAGGTCTTTTCTACAATGTTAAAGGAAGAACATTAGCCGTAGTTGGAGGAGGAATCGATCCTGACGTTTTTGCTCAGTCATTCCACAGCTTGAATTTCAACATGAATAAAGTATTTGGTAATAATGAGCAATGGTCAGCTAATTTCAGTATCAACAATATTTTAGGAGATGTATTAGAGCAGTTCTATCAAAGAGATTTCTCTAATCTACCGAGCGAATCAAATTCTAATATTGAGCCACAAATTTTCCAAAGATGGAGTCCTGGAACTTCAATTGGACTAGGGATTAGTTACTCACTCAATTAATAGATCATATAGATATAGGTTTTTCATATCATTTGATTTGAAAAGGGCCTCGACAAGTATTTGTCGGGGTTTTTTTATTTGTAAATTATCAAGGCAGATACATATAATCGCTTGACCTTTTTTGTTGCATTAAAAATTGATATCCCTTAGAGTCCGCTTTCTTTTGTGCCAATTACTCATTCAATCCTACCGAATTCTCATTGACTCAATAAACACAGACAAAACATGCTTTACTTCGACTTAAATCAAAAACTCAAAATGATGCGAAGTACAATATGTTTTCTATTCCTTTTGGTTTGTGCATCGGTCAATGCACAAACCACGGTTATTACTACAGGTCCTATCAAGCTTGGAATACAAGTGTATGACTATGATAATGACAGATTCCTAGATATCTCTAAACTTTCAAAAGGTTTCGATCAAGAAGGTTTGCCCATTGATTTAGTCATTCCATATCAATCTCAAATCAAATTATTTCTTCCCGGGATAGATGAATCAACAGATCGAGATATCAGGTATAGATCTGAAAGGGTGCGAATTAAAAAGGTAGATAACTTCGGATTCAATTACCAAGGTCGCAACGTCCCACTTTTACTCAATTCATCTTATAGCGAAGGGGCACAAGATGCGATAGAGATCATAGAGCTAGAGAATATCATATCTATCATGAATGCCAACCCAACAGTTAATTTGACATGGAGGGTAGACTATGGATCGGTTGACTTAGAAGTTTTCATCCAAAATGATGAAATCGATGAAAGGCAAGCCTATTCTGACACCATCATGAGTAATCTTTTTTCGAGTAACGAGGTCGAAAAGAATTATGATTATTGGTTGACCAATGGCTTGGCACAAAGCTTAAATGCAGATGGCCTTCCTGAAAATCCAGTCATTCCAAGAGGCTTCGGAATAATCAGTTTTGCTAGCAACGCTCCCGATGTAAGCCTTTACAGAGATGGTGAAAAAATATCATTCGATCGCTTTGAAAGCCGACCTTATGGGGCAAGCTCAGTCTACTATTTCAAACCAGATCAATCGGGTAGTTACATTGTTAGAATGGCAGATCCAAGAAAAGTGTATGGCGAAACTACAAGATCTTATGCCTTTTCAGTTCCTTTCAACTTCTGGCAAGAAGGTGGCTACTACATGATAGGTGGAATAGGCCTCTTCGGCATCTTCTTTTTAGTTTATAGGGTGAATGCCAAAAGAAAACTAGAAAGTGCTGAACTTTATTCACAAATTTCTCAAGCCGAATTAAAAGCTATAAGATCACAGCTCAATCCACATTTTCTGTTTAATGCACTCAATGCCATTCAGAATTTGGTCAATCAGAAAGACAATGAGCAAGCCAACGATTATATCGTTAAGCTTTCTCGATTAATGAGGCAGGTGCTAGCAGAATCTAATGAAGCCTATCACACTTTAGAGGATGAACTGAGCGTGTCGAAAAATTACATCGAATTGGAGCAACTTAGGAAGCCTTTTCAATTTGAATTAGACATTGATGATTCAATCGACATGAACTCCCTTATGCCTAATATGCTCTTACAGCCTTATCTTGAAAATGCGGTGATTCATGGGGTCAATAACAATGGCGCAAATCAGGTGAGCCTTAAAATTCAAGAAAAGAATCATGCTTTATTATTTAAAATTTCCAATGATGGAAAACAAACGCAATCGTCTATACAAGAGGGACAAGGAATGAAGCTTGGGAAGCAACGTTTAGAGATCATTAATAAGCAATATGGCAATGGATCCGCAACTCTTACAACTCATGTGGGAATTGAGCAATTCACAGTCGAAATCAAATTACCTAAAGACCTTTAAATGAAGCAATTCACGGCCATAGTGGTGGATGATGAGATTAACAACAGGCAAAACCTGATCTCCTTATTATCCAAATATTGCCCTGAGATAACAGTTTTGGGAGAAGCTTCGACAGTTCAAGAAGCCAAGCATTTAGTAAAGACTACCTCTCCGGAGGTGGTCTTTCTTGATATAGAAATGCCAGGAGGTAATGGTTTCAAATTATTAGAGGGAGAAGTTGATTTCAAAGTGATCTTCGTTACGGCTTATGATGCCTATGCCCTAAAAGCCATTAAGTTCAGTGCTTTAGATTACCTGCTCAAACCCATAGATAAAGAGGAGTTGATTCAAGCCGTGGCCAAGCTAGAGCTTGAAGATTCGGAGAAGGAGAGGTCGAAATTAGAGAACTTGGGTTCCTTCCTTAATCAGGGAGAACAACGCATTGCTTTGAATCTTCAAGAGGAGGTCCGACTCGTAGCTGTTAAGGATATTATTCGTATTGAGGCCGATAATAATTACTCAACCATCTACCTCAGCAATGAACAAGTCTTAGTCTCCAAAAACCTTGGCTATTATTACGATCTGCTGAAGGATTCAGGCTTTATCAGGACCCACCAATCCCACTTGGTGAATAGATCTATTATTGAAAAGCTGGTGAAGAAGGATGGTGGTTCTCTCGTTCTAAAGAACGGAGATAGCGTTCCGGTCAGCAGATCGCAGAAAGAGAATATTCTGAAGGTTTTTGAGGAGGTCTAAAGTTCCGTCTGATCTACGATACTGACGTAACCCATCAGCACCGCAGGTCAGATGGATAAAGAACCCTTTTACTACTGCCGCCTTTGGTGAAGAACACCAAAGGAATTACTCACTTGTTGGTGAAGAACACCAACAAGGGCGGAGTCGGACGACTCAATTCCCTTAGCAATTAAACTTTCACCAATCTCCCTATTAATCAGGGGGAGCGTCCGCAGGACGAGGGGGTTACTGCCCCACCAAGAAAAGAGCATTAGCTACAAACAACTTACCGTTGTCCCAGAATGCTCTGAACAATGGGTTGTCTGCCATATAAACCACAGCGCCTCTTCCTACATTCTCTACACCAAACACCATTGACTTCGCTAAATTCTTCTTGGCATCTTCACCTGCTACTCCACTCACATATGAATCGGTTGATTCTATGATCCCGACATTCCAACCACCAGGCAGATACGCATAGCGCGAGCTATTGTTCTTTATCGTGAAATAATGATTGGGGTAACCGTAACCCAATGGATGTGTGTTGTCAACCTTCAGCTTGAAAATAGCCCCAGGAAGTCTTGAGCTTGCAAACCTGGCTCCTCTGTCTGCATAAGGAGTAAGAGCGATCGCTTCTTTTTCTTCAGCAGATGCTTCTTCAGGTTTTTCATCCTCCGCATTTCTTTTCAGGTTAAACCCTTCATCACCCATAAAGGTATTCAAGGCTCTTTCAATGGCCAGCACTCGCCCACCACTTCTGATCCAGCTCGTGAATTCCTCTTTGCGGCTTTCATTAAATACTCTTCCATAGGAACCTGAAGGCAAGACCATCATATCGTAATCATCAAGATTCACTCTTCCGAAATCGTCTGTATTGACCATGGTGATAGGATAATTGAGTTCTTGCTCCATGAAGTACCAGAACTCACCAAAACCACCGGAAGAAACACCATCGCCTCGCATGGCAAGAATTCGAGGTGCTTTTAAAAATGGCACCGCATTCGATCCAAAGTCATTTCCACTTTCTACAAAAGTAGTTGGGGTTGAGTACAAGGAGCGTCCATAAGTATCGGCTGCATTTTTAACGATCTGATCAAATTTTTCACCCATACTCATATTCCCCTTACGGGTAATGATTAGTGTTCCTCTATCGAAACTGTTGCCATTCACAGTAAGCGGACTTGTGGCATACCTCAGCTTAATTCCCGCTTTCAATATTTCTGCCAAGAACTTAGCATCTTCTAGCGTCTCCCATTTTGCCAAATAAGCGGCAGGTTTGGAATCCATGGTCACTACTGGGTCGGGATAAGAAGGAGACCCTTCACTTATAGATAATCTCTCTGTTGTTGCATAGGCACTCAAGTCGAACATGTAAGGAATTGCCCATGCCGTGATGTCATAAGTTTCATTGATACTGGCATAAGTTTCTGGCTCGAATAGCGCTTGAACCAAAACCGCCTTAGGCTGAAAGGCCGAGATCACTAAGTCATTACTTTCTACCGAAACGGATTGACTATTACCTGATTGATAATTGAATGCTTCAATTGGTCTTCTCGTTGAAGCTTTTCCATACTGAATTAAGTGTTTTTGAAGGAATGCCTCCAAAGCCTTCATCTTATCTGGATGGTTATTTCCTTTCACGATGTAAGTCTTGTACTTGGCTTTAGGGTTATTCACTGCCTTATCGAAGTAAGCAGAAAATTCATCTACCATTTGTTGGTTATAAGTCGAGGCGATCTCAACGGTAGACATTCCTGTAGTATAATGATGTGCAATAGCGTCTGATAATTTAAGCGTATCGCCTTCATCCGTTAAAATGGCTAGGTCAGAGCTTCCCTGCTCGTAAGTCATTCCAATAGCACCATTATACATCGGGTAAGAGTCACCGTAACTAGGATAAAGAATATCAAAGCTTTCTTTGGTGAAGAATAACCAACCATTCTCATCGAAATACATGGCGTGGTTCTTACCTATAATCTCCTGAAACTGTCTCTGCCAGTCAGTTACTTGCTCATGGATCGGCTCCGCTGCTGGTGCAAAATAATATGGGCTATTGCTGCCTTGCTCGTGAAAGTCTACATGAATATGAGGCATAATGGTATTGTATAATGCCATACGTTGCTGCGACTCTGTTTGCTTTTGCCAAGCCCAATCTCTGTTTAGGTCGAAATAATAATGATTGACACGACCACCGGGCCAAGGTTCGTTATGTTCAGCCGCTTCTGGATGTGGATTTGGGGTAGTGCCCGCTACCTGATTGATCCAGTTAGAGTATCGATCCCTTCCATCAGGATTGATACATGGATCCATAATGACCACAGTATTCTTTAACCAATCCTCTGCCTGATCATTCCCAGGTCTGGCCAACTCATAGAGCGTTTTCATGGCTGTCTCGGTAGAGTTAGCCTCATTTCCATGCACATTGTAACTCAACCATACAATACCGATCTTCTCTCCTGAAGGATCACCTTCCATAAGATTGGCTCTTTTTAGGTTGTCCGTTCTGATCTGTTCCCAGTTATCGATATTCTCTTGAGAAGAGATCATATTGACGATCAATGGACGAAGCTCATTGGTTTGTCCATATTCATAATGAGTCACGTTGCTCATCTGGGAAGCTACATGTTGGTAGTAATCCACCACCTTATAGTTAGGGGTGAAACGTGTGCCTAGCTCATAACCCAAAAACTCATCGGGGCTTTGAAGTTGAGCAAAAAGGTTCAAGGAAAGGACGCAAAGAATAGCGGTCAGGAAAGATCTTTTCATGGAATATCTGGTTAAAGCTCGGAAGATACTTGAAAATCAGTATTGGGACAAAGCCTAAGTTTCAACTGGTCGTAAAAGCTGATTAATCTACGGGAACGATTCTGAGTTTATAGATGGTATATTTTTCAGGTTCTTCCTTGAGACCACGAGGATCCTGCATTGCATAGATGATACCATTATCATCCATATATTCTAAAAAGAAAACACGTTTATCTAGTTGCTCAGGAGTATTGACTCTTTTACCATTTTTAACGATTAAATACTTTTTGGGATTGGCTCGCTCAACTCTTTGACGGTATTCTGGAGAGCTTCTATCAAAAGCTGCCTTCTCCGATATTTTTAATCCTGAAGTATATACAATCACATCCATCTCATCGTGATGAAAAACAGATTCAATAAAACCTGGAGTATCTTGTGGTCCTGTAGGTCTTTGTCCAATTGAGCCCATCTCCGCACCTTCAGAGAGAATGTGTTTATCGAACGGAATGGTATAAGAATCTAAGATTTCTCCATCAGGCAGGCTTCTTACGAAAAGTGTGGTGTCACTGTTAAAAGCATAATAGATCCTATTCTCTTTGACATCGTACTTTGGTAGAAGAAAAGAGAAATACTTACCTGAAAGATAGCGACTATCAGGTGTAAAACCCCCAAAAGGATAAAAAACACTGTCTCTCAAATTCTTTGATTCTGCCGGCTTCACTAAATCCACAATATTCATTTTCTCATAATAATCGACTGACATCGGAGCCAAGTTGGACTGTGGCTGTCCATAATAAGTGATGAGCTGATGCTCCCCGACTGGGGTTTGAAAATCAAATATATTCTTGTAAGCAGACATGATCAGACCCACAGAAGGATAGTTGGGAAGCATGGCTTTCTTAAAATTGAATTCACGGTCATAAATGGCTACTTTGAACCAACCTAAAGTGGCAATACCATCATCATAAAAAGTAGCAGATAAGCCATGTTCTCCGGGTCCTTCCGGGTCATCTTTGGGCCTTTCCAAAACTGCTTTAACATTCAGTTCTTTATCAAACAACCAATATTTGGGTGGGTTTGGCTGTAAAACCAACATATCTCCTGTTTCGGGGTCTACATCGGCAACAGTTAATCGTGAAGTAAGAATATCGAACTCAAGCGAATCGAAAACCTCTAATTTGTAGTTTTGAACAACGGCTTTTGCTGAATCATCTTGACCTGAATCTGAACATGATCCTAACAGGAAAATTGAGAGGCAAAGAATTATTAAAGTAAAGTGTGATTTATTGCTCATCAGGAACAATTTTGAGTTTGTAGATGGTTAAAACTTCAGGTTCTTCATCTAGAGCGCTAAGGTTTTGATTGGCGTACAAAAACCCGGATTTATCTTTGCTTGTTGGCGCATATGCTTTGATCGGATATCTTAATTCACTGTTCAAACGATGACCATCTTTTAAAATCAGGTACTTTGTAAAATCTGTCTTCAAACTAGCCTGGAAAAAATCTTCAGCACTAGCTCTTAATTCTTGAACTTTCTGAGCAGAAAGGCCTGACCTATAAACGATCAGATCCTTACCTCCTACATTAAAAACTCGTTCGATATCTCCTGACTTATCTCTTGGAGAAAGGTTTCCTGATCTCATTTCTTCCCCCGCCTTTCTCAAGGAAAACCCGCTGTTCAAATAGAATTGATCAAAAGGTATCCCTTCTTTTGAAATCAGCTCACCTGAAGGCAGTGTTCGTTTGTAAAGTGTGGTATCCCAATTGTAACCGTAAACTAATTGATCGCCAGCTACATCAAAAACAGATTTGATGTAGAAAAAGGCTCTTTCACTCATTTTAAACAGGTTATCCTCTTCTAAAGGACCTATGGGTAAGAATTGTAGGCTATCGTTGATCTCTTGATTTAATTTCTTTTGTGGATATGGATTTAAGACATCAACAGTGTTGAATTCTTCATAGTATTCAGGGCTGTCATAAGGCACTTCAGTCTGAGGTCCACCAAAGTATGCTACAAGTTGACTAGACCCTTGACTTTCAAATTCAAATAGATGATTGAATCCTGTGTATACCATTCCTTGAAGTGAATAATGTGGCTTGAAGCTTTTAAGTAATTTAAAGTCTTGGTCAAAAATCTTCAGTTGCATGTATCCCATTAAGGCTACACCATCTTCAAAGAACTCAGCGCTCAATAAAATACTTCCTATTTCATCAGGCCCACTACCTGACTTTTCCCAAACTTTCTTTATCTCACCTTCAGGACTTGTTATCCAGAGCTTGGGTGGCTGAGATTGGATCAACAATAGATCACCAGATTCATCATGCACATCTACAA
>Ga0209653_1002502_pt1 | contig 13344 bp, 4 predicted proteins | sample SaaInl6LU_22_DNA_FD_184644 | JGI IMG/M metagenome (GOLD analysis project Ga0209653, IMG submission 184644) | Marine microbial communities from expanding oxygen minimum zones in the Saanich Inlet - ESP_116LU_22_DNA (SPAdes) (version 2) | ecosystem: Environmental > Aquatic > Marine > Intertidal... | reverse complement strand
TCCATCAACATTCAACTCAGATATCAGTTTTTGGGATACTTCCAATGGTACCACAATGAAAAATTTATTTAATCTAGCCGTAGATTTTGATCAAGATTTATCTGCTTGGGACACATCAAATGTGATTGATATGAGTTACATGTTTAAGAAAGCATATAAATATAATAACGGTTCTCAAAATGGGATTGGTGATTGGGATACTTCAAAAGTTACCACGATGAATCGAATGTTTGAAAGAGCATATAAATTTAATCAAGATATTGGCGACTGGGATACTTCAAGTGTGTTAAATATGGAATGGATGTTTCATAATGCAATCGTGTTTAATCAGGATATATCAGAGTGGTGTGTTTCAAGTATCAGCGAAGAACCAAACAATTTTTTAGATCCAGCTCCTGCATTTGTAAATTCGTCTTATGAACCTAACTGGGGAATTTGTCCTGACAAGATCTCACCAATTGTTATACTCACAAACACTGATGCAGATAAAATTGTATCCAATTCTGATGTCTTAACCATTACAGCTACCTTCTCTGAAAGCATGTCGGCTACTCCCACATTGAGCCTTTCTGGAATCATCTCAAATGCACTTATGAGTGCAACAGATTCTGCTTCTGTTTGGACCTACGCTTGGACAATATCAACAACTGTCACTTTATCAACCGCAACCGTTTCTGGAACAGATTTGGCAGGGAATGCGTATGCTGGGACAGAAAGCCTGGTCTTCCAAATAAAACCTCTAAATTCTGGAGGGGCTTCACCAATAAAATCGACAATAAGTATAAGACCACAAGAGATGATTGCCAATAGTTTGAATAGTGCAACCATAACCGTTCAAGCAAAAGACAGTTTGGGACAAAACTTCTCAACTGGAGGAGCTAAAATCAGAATATTTGCTTTAAGTACAGAATATACCGTACTGGATAATAATAATGGAACCTATTCAGCTAGTTTTATTCCAGATGCAATACAAACTGATACAAAGGATGTAAATTTCACTTTCAGTGTTGAAGGAATTACCGCTACCAATGAGTTTAATCTTTTATTGCATAGAGATCAAGATGGTGATGGTGTTTATGATATTAATGATACTTGTCCTAGAACAGATTCTGGCTTGGAGGTAGATGCTAAAGGGTGTGCACTTAACCAACTTGATAGTGATAATGACGGGGTTTTTGATGATGTTGACGAATGTCCGGACACTCCAGAGTTTGAGCTAAACAATGTGCCTGGAACTCCGACTTTTGGAGAGTTAATACCAACTGTGGTAGATGAAAAGGGTTGTGGAGCATCACAAAGGGATACCGATGGGGATGGGATAGTAGATACAGAAGACAACTGTATCGAAACTGCCAACGCAGATCAAGCTGATACAGATGGGGATGGTATAGGAGATGTGTGTGATACTGACAATCCACTTCCACAGATTACCTCAACAGAGATTAAATTTGTACAACTTCCGCAAAACGGAAACACTGTTGGAAAAATCGAAGCAACAGATGCTGACGGAGAGGTCTTGACCTTTACCCAGGCTGGTGATAACTTTAAAGGAGTTCTTTCTGTAGCTTCAGATGGTTCCATAACTGTAAGTTCAGGGGCACTTTTAACTTTTGATTCAGCATACAATGGAGCTAGTCTTGGTTTTACTTTGAGTGATGGAGAAAATGAAGTCTCTGGTTCCGTTAAAATCCTTATCGAAGATGCTCCACGTCCTCCAGAAATCTCCATTATTACCCTTGAAATTAGTGAAGATGCTAAAACAGGAACTATAGTCGGATTTATCGAAGCAGAAGATCCAATGGGAGGGGAAATTGTGAGTATTAGTCTTCAAGGTGATGGTTTTATTGAATTGGTCGATGGTGTTCTTAAAACTACCCAAGAATTGGATTACGAAACCAATAAGTCCCATCCCATTACCATAACTGCTCAAGCATCAGACAGAGCAGATGGACCTGGTCTTAGTGGAACAAAAGCGGAATCCATCCGTGTATCCGACATCCTCAACGCCACCTATACCGGTCGTTTCTTTATTTCAATTTTTAATGTACAGGATGAAAATCTAGGGGCTAAAGTAGACCATACAAGGTATTTTAATCCGTACAACAAGAATCTCGGAAAATGGAAAGTAAAGAAGAGAATTATTGGAGGTGCAGATGCAGATAAATTTACCATTGAAACAAAATCTAAATCAGAACAAAAGAATAATGATCCTGTAGAGGATGAAAATGAAGATTATTTAAACTTTATTACTCCCCCAGATTATGAGAATCCAGGTGACGCCAATGGGGACAATATTTATGAAGTAGAAGTAGAGTATGTCAATACAGAGGATGGAGCGCCAGAAGTTCCAATTGTGGTAACCCAGACTAACATTCAGGTTCCTGAGGGAAGTTCCACTACGATAGAACTTCAATCTCAACCGGTACTTCCTACCGATGATAATGATGGAGATGGAATTCCTGATGTCATTGACAACAGTCCGCTGGTTTCCAATACTGATCAAACGGATGAAGATGGAGACGGAGTAGGTGACGTGACCGATGATTTTGATCATGACGGAGTATGGAACCCATACGATACATGCCCGGACACTCCACTTGGTGAATTAGTAGATCTTAATGGATGTTTGATTTATTTTTTACCTGCTTCGAACTTTACAGTATCTAAAACAGAAAAATGCGCTGGTGAGAATCAAATCAGCATAGGGGTTGTAGACACTTCCGTGACATACAATTTAACTATCAGCGGAGCGGTCAATCAAACCGACAGTTTCAGTTCTAACAATTGGACCTTGGAGGGGCTGTCTGCAGGAGTTTATACGCTTTGTGTTACTGTTGATGGAGTAGATCCAAATGAATTTGAACGTTGCTTTGAAGTAACCATAACCGAGCCGGATCCTTTAGTGGTCAGTAGCTTCTTTAATAAAGCGGACCAAACGGTAAGCTTTGATTTAAATGGGGGCTCAACCTATCAAATCACACAAAATGGAAAGACCACCCAAACCAGTAGCAGTAAGTATACTCTCTCTTTAGAAAAAGGGGTAAATAATATATCTATCTCTACAGGAATAGAATGCCAAGGACTCTTTACCCAAAACTATTTAAACTCCTACGAAGTCCAATATGCTCCTAATCCATTTAAAGAGTCCCTACAGCTTTATTTTGGTGGAGAAGACTCCTTTATAGAACTAGGAGTGTATGCTTCAAACGGACAGCTGATAGAGTATGAAAATATAGTACTTCCTTTTGGGGTAAGAACCTATAGGCTGACAACAGACCATTACAAACAAGGGGTCTATATTCTAAAAGTAAAAGGAGAAACCATAGATCAATCCATACAGTTAATAAAAGAATAGTCATGAAAAAAATCGCATTACTTTTTGGTAGTTTTATTTTTCTGATAAGCAGTTGTGCTCCGGAAGAGCCACTACCTATTGAACCAGGGATAGCTACTTTGATTGAACCTGCCAATAATGAAACTTGTTTAGACGGCACCGCTCTAAACGATACTCAAAGTAATGTTCCTTTTAGTTGGACTAGCGCACAAGATGCACTCTCTTATGAAGTAGTGGTTACCAACCTACTTACCCAAACCTCACAGATCTATAGCGTAGCCTTGAATCAAACTACAATAGCCCTTACCAAAGCAGAACCCTACAGCTGGAGGGTAAGAAGTATAGGGGAAGTAGGATCGACACCCGTTGAGAGTGAGCAGTGGAAATTCTATTTGGCAGGAAATGCTGTGGTAAATTATGCCCCTTTCCCTACCGAGCTTATATCACCACGTTCAGGGGCAAACATCACCCCTGATATTAATAATCTTGTGATACTTAACTGGAAGGGCTTGGATGTAGATGGGGACTTGACCCGCTATGAAGTCTATCTCGACCAAACAAATGCCACTACACTAAAAACCATATTGGATTTTGAAGCTAACGAAACATCCTTGGAAGTGGAGGTGGAAAACAACTCAACCTACTATTGGAAAATCATTGCCCTTGATGGAAATGGAAATCAATCCAATTCTGGGGTCTATGCCTTTCGAACGAATTAATTAACCCATCACGTATCTCCACATACCCCAAACAAAACAACCCCATTTTTCCTTGAGAGAATCTCATGTTAAGGCAATGATATCAGTTGATTAGAAGGGATTTGGATTGTATCAGTTGGTGTAGAAGAAAGTTTTAAAAAGAACTTAACTCCTCGAGTATTTGTTTTTGGAGTTGCTTATTATTTTCCAAAGCAGCACTAACAAAATTATTATATGAAAGTTTAATATAAATCATATTATTTAGATGCCCTCTAAAAACTTTATCATCTCTAATTTGATTTAAAATATTTTCAGAAATCGAAAAATAGGGCATATTTAATGAACCAAACTCCGTCCTTTCATTTTGCAAAACGGAATCTATTTCAAAATTTTCTAAAATATACTTTAATCTTTCAAACATTAATCTTTCGTCAGCCTCGCTTTGATCGATTACAAAATCATAATCATTTCTGTAATATTTTAAAATGCCTGTTATTAAATCTTGATTTGCAAATCCCTCAATTAATCCAGTTGCAATTAGTGATTTTATGGCAGTATCATTTAAAAAAGTACCAAAGTATGGTATTGTAAGATTATAAATATCATTGTTTATCTCTCTCTAAAATATTATTTGATGCATTTATTTGCTTCTGATTTGTGTCTAATGTTAACTCAAAAATAGTCTCATCAAGCTTGAGGTCATTCAATACTCTCTCTAATCCTTCTTTTTGTCTTTCACTATTTTCCTTCTTCTTTGATAACTGTTGCAATGAAAATGATATGGTAATTCCCAAAAAGACAACTAAAAATTCTATTATATACTTAAAAAAATATTTTTTCATAAAACCGAATTTAGGAACAAAAAGTTACATGTCAAATTCCATCCCCATGTCCCAATAGAAAAACCATTTTCAAAAACCCATGCCCCTTAGTTTGGATTAAGGTTGGTTTAAAAGTTTTAGGGATTTAATCAAGAACCATTGTACAAAGCATCTAACTTATTCTTATAGAACCATTAACAACTATCTATTATATTAGTTTGTGTAAGTCCTGTGTCATTTTAGAAATTCATATTTTACCTTAAATCCTATTATTACTGACTTAAAAGAGATTGTGACAAATACTTGTATAGTATATCGAACTATAGCTATTGTGCACTATTTACTTCCAAATATACTGATATTGTTGGTTTTACAGTACCATTGAGTTTGATGAATTCATATTTACTTACTATATTTGACCTCATTAAAATTTAAGCCTATTTGATATGTCAAGAATCAATATTGAGTACATATAAAATAAGAATGAAGCTACTTCAATTAGGTTGAGGTTTAATGGTTCAATATATACTAACATTGATGGAAATTAATAATGCACAGACCAAGTAGAGTTTTAGATTTTCACTTGATTACAAATCCAAAATCTCCAAAAGCCAAACAGCACAATAACAATTGCTTATTTAGGGCAAGTCGTATTCCAAACAAATATTAAAATGAAAAACTTTAAAATCAATTGTAGAATTACAGTTTTTAGTTTTGTTATTTTTTTTTACTCAATCAGTATTCATGGGCAGCACATTAATAATGGCAATCTACGTTTTGGGGGAAATTATGTTGGATTACAATTTGTCCCTGCTAATTCTATAAATTCATCAGGGAATTTAGAACAGCCTTGGTATTATTATGAAGATAATGAAGGAAATTCAAGATGGTATCAATTAACATATGGTAGTTTAGCTCTTGATAGTAAAATCGCAGTCGGTGAGGATGGAACAGCTGAATGGAATGAAAAAGGAGATTTGCAGCTTAATCCCACAATGAATAATCTAACTATTGACCAATCGAATTTTACTGTTAATAGTGGGACAGGGACAGGGACTGGAACTATAGTAGTTAAAGGAGATATCACCATTGATGGCATTAATTTAGAATTAGAACATAGTTACACGTTACTTTCAGAAAAATTTATCAAAATAAAAACTACTTTGACCAATAAAGGGGCTAGTAGTGCAAATAACATACGCTTTTGGGTAGGGACAAGGGATGATTATATCGGAAATTCAGACGTTCCAAGAAAAGTTAGATCAAACATAACAAACTCCTCTTTAGTTTCCATTACAACAATATCCCAAAGGTCTAAGGCCCTAGAAGTTTCATCAAACGATGAGGGCGTTTTATTTTTCACAACTTATCCAACTGCAAATACTGCTGTTAAAAAATATGATTCCTTTACATTTCCTGCAACAGAAATAGACCCTAATACTGTTCCTATTGTAACTGAAGGTGGAGGTATACCTGGGGATAATAATGATAGTTCTTACGCTTTATTTATCCGTATGAATGATTTAGCCCAAAATGAATCTGACAGTTTTACGTGGTATTATGCTGCATCACCTATCTCTGAATTTCAAGATATAATCGATGATGTTTTTCAAGATACTCCACCAACAGTTGAGCTAACAGATAATGACTCAGATAATATATTAATAAGTGATGACAGTGTTTTAGTAACAGCAACCTTTAGTAAAGCAATGGCAGCCACCCCTACAGTTGAGATAGATGGAGGTATTTTAACACCAACACCTATGTCCGCAACAGCTTCTCCATCTGTATGGGAATATACAATAGATGTTAACTCCTTGTTTTCTTTAGAGGGCACATATTCTTTGAGTGTTACTGGAAGTGACACATTGGGAAATGCCTACACAGGAACAGACAGCTTAACTTATACAGTAGACTTAACTCCACCAACAGTCAATTTAACTGATGATGACACAGATAACATTTTAATCATCGAGGACAGCGTTGTAGTAACAGCGACCTTTAGTAAAGCAATGGCAGCCACCCCAACAGTTGAGATAGATGGAGGTGTTTTATTACCAACACCAATGTCTGCAACAGCTTCTTCATCTGTTTGGGAGTATACCATAGATGTTAACTCCTTATTTTCATCAGATGGTACCTATTCTTTGAGTGTAACTGGGAGTGATACATCTGGAATTGTTTATACTGGAACTGATAGCATAACTTATGTTGTAGATGTTACATCGCCCACCATTACTCTTTTAGAAAATGATGCTGATGATGTTTTGATTGAGGGTGAGACGGTATTGTTAACAGCAGGTGTAGATGAAACTATTTCGGGCACCCCAACGCTAACCATAACTACTTCTGGAGGAAACAATGACTACGCCATGACTTCTGCTGGCGTTAGTTGGACCTATTCCTACTCTGCTCCTTCTAATTATAGTGGTATTGTAACCTTTACTGTTGAAATGATGGACGTAGCTGGAAATAATGCTTCAACTACAATTTCTCTTAACGTAGATACAGTTATACCTACCATAATGAATTTTCGTAGTACAATGGCAGACGGTACTTACACGGATTATGACGGAAATAATTCACTTTCTGATACTGTTTCAATAACTGTTAATTTTTCAGAGTCTGTAACTGTTAGTACAACCAATGGTAACCCAAGACTGCTTTTAAATACTACTCCAGCAACCTACGTATATTATCTAGATGGCTCTGGAACAGCTGCGCTAACTTTTACAAGTTTAGTAAATGAAGAAGCGGAAACAGATGATTTGAATATTAGTGCTCTTGAACTTAATGGAGGTACAATTTTAGATGCTTCTTCCAACACAGCTAGTTTAACTCTTACTTATGTCACTTCCAACTCAACAAATCTTTCTGACAATAAGGATATTGTTTTAGATGCAAAAAACCCTGTATTATCTAATTACACCCTTTCTGATAATAATAATTTAGCGCCCATACCAACCACTTCCGTCAATGATGGGGACATTGCAACTTTTGGTTTTGAATCAGATAAAGAACTTTTGATGAGTAGCCTTACAGTTACTTTTACAGGGTTTACTACTACTGCTTCAAAAACAGTAAGCGGAACCGGTCCTTTTAGTTATGAAATTTCTTTTACAGTATCAAACACCTTCCCAGAGGGTGAGGTAGAGATTGATATTAGTGCTACTGATCAAGTAACAACTACAGTTGTACCAATTGGGAACCCAACAGGAGTATTTGATGAAGAGTTTTTTACCGATAGAATTAGAATAGACAGAACTGCACCTACTATAACTAGTAGCGCTAATCTAAATTCAGATGAAAACACTACTGCTGGACCGACTATAACTGCAAGTGAAGCAGTATATTTCTCCATTGTTGGAGGAGCCGATCAAGCTTTAATTGCTATTAATCCACAATTTGGTACCTTAACCTTTAGCTCTGCTCCTGATTATGAAGCTCCAGTTGATGCTGGAGCAGATAATACCTATGAAATTATCGTAAAAGCCATTGATGCAGTTGGACTCACGGTAACCCAAACGGTCACTATTCAAATTAATGATCTTAATGATACTTTTGGGGTTGAAGTGACTCAAACGGATATACAAACTAGTGAATCAGGTGAAACTGCAAGTATTAATTTTGTATTAATTACCCAACCTACGGCAAACGTTACCTTTGACCTTAGCTTATCAGATACAACAGAGGGAAGTTTAAGTGCAACCCAACTTACCTTTACCTCTGAGAACTGGAATACCGAACAAACCATTACCATTAGCGGGGTAGATGACGGGCTAGCAGATGGAGATGTAACCTATCAGCTCATTACTGCCAATACAATCTCCAATGACACAAATTATAACGGTCTTGAGATAGATGATGTCACACTAACCAATATTGATGATGAAATCGATAGTGATAATGACGGTTTCTTTGACTATGAGGATGATTTCCCCGATGACCCTGATGAATCTCTTGATACAGACGGAGATGGTGTGGGAAACAATGCCGACACAGATGATGACGGAGACGGTTGGTCTGATGCTATTGAAGAATCAGAGGGAACAAATCCTTTGGATGCCAGTGACGAACCTCTAGATACAGACGGAGATGGAGTCAGAAATTCGCAAGATACTGACGATGATAATGATGGTGTTTTAGATTCTGATGATTTTTTTCCATTAGATCCTACAGAAACTATTGATACTGATGGTGATGGAATAGGGAATAATGCAGACACAGATGATGATGGAGATTCTTATTCTGATGCTGAAGAAATAAATGAAGGAACTGACCCTCTAGATTCGAGTAGCTTCCCAGAAGATCAAGACGGAGATGGTATTTCTGAACAAGCAGAGCTTTTGCTTGGAACGGATCCAAACAATCCAGATACCGATGGAGATGGAGTCAATGACAAACAAGATGCTTTTCCACTGGATCCTGAAAATGCTTTTGATACAGATAATGATGGAATTGCAGACAGTCAAGAAGATGATATTGATAATGATGGAGTACTAAATGAGGAGGATGCTTTCCCTTTAGACCCCAATGAATCTAGAGATAATGATGGGGACGGAATAGGAGACAATGCTGATCCCGATGATGATAATGATGGTTACAGTGACTCCACAGAGCTAGCAGAGGGAAGTGACCCTTTCGATGCCTCAATTACACCTGTTGACAGTGATCGCGATGGTCTTTCTGATGCAGAAGAACTCGCTTTAGGAACTGATCCAAACAACTTTGACACCGACAATGATGGCGTAAATGATAAAATTGATTCCTTTCCTCTTGACCCAGACAATAACAGTGATCAAGATGGAGATGGAATCCCGGATTTACTGGATGATGATGATGATAACGATGGGGTTCTGGATAGAACAGATGTCTTCCCCTATGATCCATTAGAAAGTGAAGATACCGATTCCGATGGTATTGGAAACAATGCAGACGAAGATGACGATAATGACGGCTTTAGTGACCTTGAAGAAATTGAAGCTGGAACCGATCCCAAAAATAAATTGGACTTTCCAGAAGATATTGACGGAGATGGTCTCTCAAATGCTGAAGAACTCCGCATAGGAACTGATCCGGAAAACCCTGATTCAGATGGCGACGGGGTGCCTGATGGTGAGGATGCCTTTCCACTAAATCCTTTGTACTCAAAAGATACCGACCAAGATGGTCTGGCCGATGCAATTGATATTGATGATGACAATGACGGTGTACCAGATACACAAGATGCATTCCCTTTAGACCCGAATGAATCTAAGGATAATGATGGAGACGGAATAGGAGACAATGCAGACCTGGACGATGATAATGATGGTTATAGTGACTTGGACGAGATTGTGGCAGGCACCAACCCTAAAAATCCAAACGAAAGCCCTTTAGATAGTGACAATGACGGCCTCTCTGATTTTATAGAAGAATTGAACGGCACGGATCCCAATAACCCAGATACCGACGGTGATGGAGTTCTAGACGGTCAAGATGCTTTCCCTCTTAATGATCAATTTTCTGAGGATAATGATAATGACGGAATTCCAGACGAGGTTGATGTTTATGGAGATAATGATTCAGATGCATTAGGTGATATTCCTGATATTGACGACGATAATGATGGAATTATAGATGTTGCTGAAAATGTGTTCATCACCTTTTTTCAAGATCACTTCATCTCAATTAATAATGCAGCTGGCAAAAAGAGTACGATTGAGCCTAAAGTAAATCAAAGGCCAAGAACTGACAGAGGTGTTGGTAAATGGAAAATTAGAAAGAAAATTGTGGGAGGTGCTGATGCGTCTAAAATGAAAATAATTGGTGGAGAACCTTCCTCTGACCAAGCACAACAAAAATATTTTGGTGGTCCTTCTTCAAAAAATGATGCTAGCGAAGGATACCTTGCCTTTATCAATATTCCTGATCCAAATAATCCTGACGATGCCAACAGAGATGGAATCTATGAAGTGGAAATCGCCTACATTAATACTACACCAGGCGATCCTCAAGTTCCTATTCCAACCACACCACAATTTATTGAAGCTACTCCCAACACCTTAGAAGTTTTTGAATTAGAAACTGTGGAGACTCCTGTTAGCGAAGTCTCAGCAGACCTAATTATCTCAGACACTGACGGTGACGGAATCATCAACTCAAGAGATCCTGATGATGATGGCGACCATCTTTATAGTGAGTTTGAAGGCTCTTTCCAAGGCGGCTTGATTGAAGATATCACTGTTGAAAATAATGCTCAAGATACAGACCAAGATGGCTTTGCAGATTTTCTAGATCCTGATGATGATAATGATGGTGTTTACACTTTATTTGAAAATCCTGATCCCAATCTTGACTTTAATCCAGAAGATGCAATTGACAGTGATTTAGATCAAATTCCAGATTACTTAGATAGGGATGATGATGGCGATGGAATCGATACAATTAATGAGGTTCCTGATCAAGATGGAGACGGTAATTCCGCTGACGCTTTAGATTTTGATAATGACGGAACCCCAGATTATTTAGATATAGATGATGACAATGATGGGCAACTTACCCGTCTAGAACTTTCTAATGACACCAATACTATTCTAAAAGACACAGACAATGACGGCATCCCAGACTATCATGATACAGATGATGATAATGATGGTGTTCCTTCTCTACTCGAATTAAATCTAGATACCGACTCAGATGGTATACTTAACCCCCTTGACCAAGATGACGACGGTGATGGTATCCTAACACTAAATGAAGACCTTAATCAGAACGGTGACCCTACTGATGATGATACCGATAATGATGGTATTCCTAATTACCTTGAATCTTCATTATTAGACCAGGATGAAGACGGGGTGGTAGATCAGCTTGATACGGTTGATGATGATCCTTATAATGATCAAGACGGAGATGGTTTTCCTAACCTAGATGAAACCATTGCAGGCTCTGACCCTTTAGACCCTAACAGTTTTCCTCAAAATTTTGATAACCCCGCCCTTAGAGCCTCTATTGATATTGTGACGTTTTTCTCTCCGAACAGTGATGGAATAAATGACACCTGGCAGGTAAAAGAGATTGATCGATATCCGAATAATCAGGTTTGGATCTTCACCCGAACAGGCTATGAAGTATTCAATACCCAGAATTATAGAAACGATTGGACAGGTACACAAAACGGAAACCCTTTACCAGAAGGAAGTTATTATTATCGTATTGATTTAAATAGAAATAATACAATTGATTTTGAAGGATGGCTTTATTTAACTAGGTGATGATGATTAAAAGATTTTTATTTACTCTTAGTGTTCTTATCCCACTTTTCACTTACGGTCAACAAGAGAGTTACTACACCCTTTATCGATACAATATGAATGTGATCAACCCTGCCTATGCAGGTGCTCTAGGGAAGAATGTTTTTGCCTTTACCTCAAGACGTCAGTGGTCTTCTATGCAAGATGCACCCTCCACACTAGCTTTTTCATATTCTTCAGAGAGAGAAAACAATGTAGGTTTAGGACTCTCTGTAGTCTCAGATAAGGTCTTTATAGAACAACAGACATTTGCTTATGTAGATTTTTCATACAAACTTGATATGGAATCTACCCAGCTTTACTTGGGGCTTAAAGCGGGAGGAAATTTTTATAATGCTGATCCAAGAGGATTAACCACTTATAGTCCTTCTGATCCAGCTCAACAACAGCTCTCTCGTTTTAATCCTAATGTAGGAGCAGGTGCTTTACTCAAGGGAGAATTTTTTTGGGCTTCTTTTTCTATTCCTAGACTATTCAATATTAAAAGAGAAAATGATAATCTTGCGGTCAAAGCAAAAGATAGAGTGCATTCTTATCTAGGGGGTGGCGCTGATCTAGCTGTAGGTGGTGGCTTTATTGTGAAGCCCTCGGTAATGCTAAGAAAAGTAAAAGGATTGCCCATTACAACAGACTTTACAGGGATGCTAAGTTGGCAAAACCAATTTGATGTAGGAATCTCCTACCGATCTAGTAGTGCCTTCTCATTGCTGACTGTAGTATCTGTAGGGGGGTTTGATATTGGTTATGCTTATGAAACACCAACAGTAAGCTCGCTTTCACAATTGAATCTTAAAACCCATGAAATTATACTTAGAATCAATTTGGGTCAAGGAGATCAAACTACTAAAAAAGGTCCAGAGAGTCAGGAGTAACCTCATCAATTATCCCAAAACTACCTTAAGAGAATCTCAAGTTAAGGCAATGATATCAGTGGATTAGAAAGGTTTTGGATTATATCCATTGGTGTAAAAGAAAAACCCTCCACTTGGGAGGGCTTTTTATATAAACAAGTAGATCATAGTTTACTAAAGTGTTCCCTTTCTTGACCCATAAAAAAACAACCCTAACCCTATTAATCCAAATATAATTACAGGTAGAGGAGCTGTTGGATCTCCATTGATTGCACTAATTAAATCTGGAAGAGAAAAAAATCCTGCTAATGCGAAATATAGTAACGATAATCTTTTTAAAACATC